>LNFM01001894.1_pt1 | contig 46866 bp, 38 predicted proteins | sample 596031 | NCBI WGS metagenome assembly LNFM01 (sample SAMN04254537, study PRJNA301005) | activated carbon metagenome | isolation source: dual media filters at the Ann Arbor, Michigan drinking water treatment plant | place: USA: Ann Arbor
ACCGGCCAGCCCGAGCACGTGATCAACTACTTCTTCTTCGTCGCCGAGGAACTGCGCGAGATCATGGCGCGGCTGGGCTTCCGCACGCTGAACGAGATGATCGGCAGGGTCGACCGGCTCGACATGCGCCACGCCATCGACCACTGGAAGGCAGGCGGCGTCGATCTTTCGAAGCTCCTTCACCAGATGCCGGCGCGCGAAGGCGTGGCGATCTGGAACGTCGAGCGCCAGGATCACGGTCTCGACAAGGCCTTGGACCACAAGCTCATCGAGGCGGCGCAGCCGGCGCTCGAGACGGGCGAGCCGGTGCAGATCGAGCTGCCGGTCACCAACGTGAACCGGACCGTCGGCGCCATGCTGTCGGGCGAGGTGGCGCGGCGTTACGGCCATGCCGGACTGCCGGAGGACACGATCTCCGTGCGCCTGACCGGAACCGCCGGCCAGAGCTTCGGCGCCTTCCTGGCGCGCGGCGTGTCGCTCGAACTGTCGGGCGACGGCAACGACTATGTCGGCAAGGGCCTGTCGGGCGGCCGGGTCGTCGTGCGCCAGCCGAAGGACTGCGCGCGCGATCCGCTGAAGAACATCATCGTCGGCAACACCGTGCTCTACGGCGCCATCGGCGGCGAGGCCTACTTCGAGGGCGTGGCGGGCGAACGCTTCGCCGTCCGCAACTCCGGCGCCGTCTGCGTCGTCGAGGGCACGGGCGACCATGGCTGCGAGTACATGACGGGCGGCGTGGTGGTCGTGCTGGGGGATACCGGGCGCAACTTCGCGGCCGGCATGTCCGGTGGCGTCGCCTACGTCTACGATCCGAGGGCCCGCTTCACGGAGCTGTGCAACCCGTCGATGGTCGATCTGGAGAAGGTCGGTCCTGCTTCGATCGACGGCGACGAGACCGGTCGGCCGCGCCAGCGCGCGACCGATGTCGAGGACAACGGGATGGGCGACGTGCTGCGCTTCGACGCCGAACGGCTGCGCATCCTGGTCGAGCGCCATCATCTCCATACGGGCAGCGCGCAGGCACGGGCGCTCCTGGAGGATTGGGACAATGCGCTGCAGAGCTTCGTGAAGGTGATGCCGCGCGACTACAAGCAGGCGCTCCTTCGGGCGCGCGAGCGGGCGTCGGCGAAGGCCGTCGCGGCTGAATGAATCATGTTCCTCTCCCCCTAGCGGGGGAGAGGAGGAAGAATTAAGTGAGCTGAAGGAATTTGGACGATGGGCCTAGCCACGGGCTTCCTCGAGATCGAGCGCAAGGACCGGTCCTACGAACCGGTCGAGCAGCGCCTGAAGAACTACAGCGAGTTCGTCCTGCCGATGCCGCCGGCCGAGGTCTCGCGGCAGGGCGCGCGCTGCATGGACTGCGGCATTCCGTATTGTCACAACGGATGCCCGGTCAATAACATCATCCCGCAGTTCAACGAGCTGGTGCGCCGCGACCGCTGGAAGGATGCGCTCGAGGTCCTGCACTCGACCAATAATTTCCCGGAGTTCACCGGCCGCATCTGCCCCGCGCCCTGCGAGGCCTCGTGCACGCTGAACATCGACGACAACCCGGTGACCATCAAGTCGATCGAATGCGCGATCGTCGACCGCGGCTGGCAGGAGGGCTGGATCCAGCCGCTCGTGCCCGTCCAGAAGACCGGCAAGCGCGTCGCCGTCGTGGGGTCCGGGCCGGCGGGTCTCTCCTGCGCCCAGCAGCTCGCGCGCGCCGGCCATTCGGTGACCCTGTTCGAGAAGGCCGACCGGGTCGGCGGCCTGCTGCGCTACGGCATTCCCGACTTCAAGATGGAGAAGCACCATATCGACCGGCGCATGCGGCAGATGGAGGCCGAGGGCGTCGAGTTCCGGACCGGCGTCGAGGTCGGGGCGACCCTGTCGATCAAGTCGTTGCTCGAAGGCTATGACGCGGTTGCCCTCACCGGTGGCGCCGAGCTGCCGCGCGATCTCGAGGTCCCGGGACGCGAGCTGAACGGCATCCATTTCGCGATGGATTTCCTGACGCAACAGAACAAGCGCAACGCCGGCGACGACGAGGCGCGGGCCGCGCCGCGCGGCACGCTCACCGCCAAGGGCAAGCACGTCATCGTGATCGGCGGCGGCGACACCGGCTCCGATTGCGTCGGCACGTCGAACCGCCATGGCGCCGCCTCGGTGACGCAGCTCGAGGTGATGCCGCAGCCACCGGTGCGCGAGAACAAGGCGCTGACCTGGCCGGACTGGCCGCTCAAGCTGCGCACTTCGTCGAGCCACGAGGAGGGCGCGGCCCGCGATTTCGCCGTTCTGACCAAGCGTGCGGTGGGCAGCAACGGCAAGGTCGAGGCGCTGGAGTGCGTGCGCGTCGAATGGGTGAAGGGCGCCGACGGTCGCATGGCGATGCAGGAGGTTGCGGGCAGCACCTTCGAGCTCCGGGCCGACCTGGTGCTGCTGGCCATGGGATTCGTCGGACCACGCCGGCCCGGCCTGGTCGAGCAGGCGGGCGTGGCGCTCGATCCGCGCGGCAACGTCTCAGCCAACGTGAAGGACTACCAGACCTCGGTGCCGAGGCTGTTTGCTGCCGGCGACATGCGTCGCGGCCAGTCGCTGGTCGTTTGGGCGATCCGCGAAGGTCGCCAGTGCGCCCGCTCCATTGACGAAAGCTTGATGGGATCTTCTACTTTGCCGCGTTGATGGGCGGAACGGTTATGGTTCGCTTGCGGACGATTTTGGCCTAGCATCATCTGATGAAGCTTCTGCTGATTCAGGGTGCGAACATGGAGTATCTGGGCCGCCGCCAGCCGGAACTCTATGGCACGACCACGGCCAAGGAGCTCGATGCCGCGATCCGGCGCCGGGCCAGGGATCTCGGCGTGGAGATCGAGATCTTCTACACGAACACCGAAGGCGAGGCGGTGTCGGCGATCTACAAGGCCGACCGTGCCAAGTTCGACGGGCTGCTGTTCAACCCCGCGGGCTTTCTCCACGCCGGCCACGCGCTGCGTGATTGCCTCCGGTCGATCTCGATGCCGGCGATCGAAATCCACATGACCAACATCGAGAAGCGCGGTTTCGGCTCCATCACCGCCGAGGCGGCGGTCGGGATGATCGCGGGCTTCGGCGTCGATTCCTATCTTCTGGCGCTCGAGGCCATGGTGGCGCGGGTGCGTCCGATCTCGGCCTGACGACGGATATGGCTACCAGATGCCCGTCAGCAGCGTCGTCGGTGCGTAATCCCCGAAAATCGTGAGGTAGGGGAAAGCCGAACGGGTGCGCCACGCCCGCGCGACCCGGATGCGCCACAGGCGCTCGGTCCCTTCCGGCCCGATTTCTCCGGGATGCCAGTCGATGGCCACCGTGCCCTGGAGCTGCAGCACGTCCCCGGTGCCGAAATTCACGAAGAGCAGGCCAGCCCGTGGGTCACCCAGCAGGTTGCCCAGCGTGTTGAAGAAGCGATTGCCGCGGAAGTCGGGAATGACGAGCGTGTCTCCGTGCACGCCGACGAAACCCGGCCGGCCGCCGCGATGGGACATGTCGAACCCGCCCTCGGCCCCCAGCTCTGCCCGGCCCCGGCTGGCAACGAAGAACGTGTCGGCTGATTCGATCAGATCGCGCGCCGCTTCGTCCAACCCGGCCAACGTCTCGACCGGGCCGGCCTTCCTGTCGCGTCCGACCACCTTGCGCGTCTGGATGTATTGCGGGCAGTTGCCGAAGCTCTGGGCGATTTGGACCGTGAGCCCCATGTCGCGTGTCACGATACGGCCGTTGGCGCGGTTGCGCCGCCGCGTCGAGAGGTCGATCCCCAGCAGGCCGATGTCGGCGCCGGCCCCAAAGCCCGGCGCCGCGGGATCGCCCTCGCGCGGCAGGGTGTCGATGCGCAGTGTTATCGGGTCGGGCGACGCGATGAACCCGGGCGAGCCTGTCAGCATCGAGGCCATCGGCCAGCCCTGCGCGTCCGGCGTTGCGGTGAAGAGGTAGGGCAGCAGGCCGAAGAACTCGCGATGCTGCTCCGGCAGGAGGGGCCGGACTGGCGCCCGTCCCAGGCGGTATCCGGCCAGCGCCTGCGCCGCCTGCTCGTCGGCATTGAACGGCAGAAATTGGTTCATGTCGGCAGGCATCACAGGCCCTCCTGCTTCGCGGAAAACTGCGCGCCGGCCTCGTAGGCGACGGCACCGCAGAGGCTGCTTTTGTTCGACATCTCCGAGTCCTCCTGGCAACTCCCAAGATAGGTCCGGACGATTGCCGCGATAATCGGAAGAGTGATAAAATCAGAAATGCAATAAATGAAAGAATTCCATGGACCGGCTGGACGAGTTTGCGATCTTCGTACGCATCGTCGAGGAGGGGAGTCTGGCCCGAGCGGCACACCGCCTGCGCCGGTCGGCGCCGGCGGTGACGCGGGCCCTGGCGGCGCTCGAGGATCGCATCGGCGTGCGCCTGATCGACCGCACGACGCGGCGGCTCGCACCGACGGAGGCCGGGCGCTCTCTCTATGAGCGGGCGCGTGCGGTCGTCGCCGACTATGAGGCCGCCGCAGCGGGCGCTCGCGAGGCGCCGGTGCGCGGACTGCTGCGCATCGCCGTGCCGGTGCAGTTCGGCCGGCGCCATGTCGCGCCGCTCGCGACGCGCTTTCTCGACAGTCACGACGGCGTCGAGATCGAACTCATGTTGAACGATCGCAACGTCGACCTCATCGACGAAGGCATCGACGTTGCGGTCCGCATCGGCACCCTTGCCGATTCGGGTCTCGTCGCCCGGCCGGTCGGGCGCGTGCGGCGGCAGTGGGTGGCGAGTCCCGCCTATCTCGCCGGGCATGGTACGCCGAAGGAGCCGGCGGATCTCGCACGGCACGAGGCGCTGCTGGGCACCTCCCGCGGGGCGATGGAGTGGACCTTCGGCAGCCGCCGTCGCGGCGCGCCCACCCATCTCGCGGGCCGGCTTCGCGTCGACGATATCGAGACCCGCCTGCGCCTGGCGCGCGAGGGTCGCGGCATCGCACAGTTCCTCTCCTATCAGGTCGCCGAGGATCTCGCCGCCGGACGTCTCGTGCGTCTGTTGCACCGCTTCGAGCCGCCGCCGCTGCCGGTGCAGCTGGTCACAAAGAGCCGGTCACATCGGGCTCCCAAGATCGACACCTTCGTGGAATTCGCGGCGAGGAAACTGTCGGCCCTGCCTGTACTGCACCCCGATTGACCGGCTCGGAGCAGTCCGAAGGAGATGCCGTTCGAGACGACGAACGCGGCCTAGCCTTTGAGCCGCGCGACGTACCCGCGATAGGTGGAGCGGCCGAGCTCGGGATGCGTCTGGATGCGGTGGGCGAGCTGGTCGATCGTCCACTCGTCGAGGATCTCGTAGCCCAGCGTCTGTAGCGCTGCCGGCACTTCGTACACATTGCGGATCTGGTAGGGCACTTCGGCCAGGCCGAAATTTTCGAGCGTGACGACGGTCGGGCCATCGCGCGTCACGACCTTGTTCAGGAGGATGTGGCGCGGCCGACGGCTGAGGCGGCCGACCAGCTCCTCGAACGGCTCGCGCAGATAGGGCAGCAGGCCCGAGGCCAGCAGCACGTCCGCGAGCGGCGCCTCCTCGGGGCGCTCGACGAAGGAGAGAGTGCGGTCTTGCGGTCGCTGCTGCGCGCGGCCGGCCCGCACCAGCGCGGGCAGGTCGTAGACCACCCATTGCAGCCGGTCGAGGTCGAGATAGGGCGCGAAAGCGCGGTACTTCACGCCGATATGGCCGCCGGCGTCGACCAGGCATCGGATGTCGGGCGCCAGGCGCTGCAGCCAGTAGAGAACCGGGTAGTCCCACGGCGCGCGCTCCTGCATGAACGCCTGCGAGACCGGTGCGACGCTGTCGTGGTCGTAGCCTGCCAGCCGGCCGGCCCGGACGTTCGCCAGTGCCTCGTCGTAGGAGGCGAAGGCGCCGCGGAAGCGCACCGGCTCGCCGCGCAGGGCACGGAACCGGCCATAGGCCATGAAGCCGAGGTTTTTCAAAGGACCTAGCACCGCCGCGAACCTAGCCAACCGCCGACGGGGTGTCCAAGATCGCGGCCGTAGCATGAGCCGACACGACATCCAACTCTGGTCCTGGTCTCTCGACGACGAGCCGCCGGGCGGCGAGACCCTGCTTACCGATGAGGAGCGCGACCGCGCGCAACGCTTCGTCGGTCCATTGCTGCAGCGTCGCTTCGTGGCGGCGCGCGCCCAGCTCCGCGCCCTGCTCGGCCACCATCTCGGCCGCGATCCCCGCAGCCTCGTCTTCCTGCTGAACGAGTTCGGCAAACCGCGGCTCGCCGACCATCCCGGCGTGCATTTCAGCCTCAGCCATTCGCAGGATCGCGCGCTGCTGGCGGTGAGCGACGGCCCGGAGATCGGCGCCGACCTCGAGATGATGCGCGCCGTCGACCATCTCGACCTCGCGCGACGCAACTTCCATCCCGACGAGGTCCGCGCCATCGAGCGGCATCGAGACCCGCGGCAGGCCTTCTTCCAAGTCTGGACGCTCAAGGAGGCGGTGGTGAAGGCGATCGGCCTCGGCCTCTCGCTGCCGCTCGACGGCTTCGCGGTCTCGATCGACGGGCCGCGCCCCGTCATGGCCGTCGCGCCGTCCGAGTCGCCGGGCGCCTGGTGGCTGCACCTCGAGCCGGGCGACTACTGCCGCGCCGTGGCGGTGCCCGGCGGCGGCGAACTCGGACTGATCCAGCGCAACGTCTGATCGCTGCGGCCGAGCAACGCCCGGAGCGCCGCGTCGTCGCGCAGCAGGGCGCTTCGGAAAAAGGCGACCTGGGTCCGGCCGATCGCCTCGTTGATGTCCGTACGTTCGAAGTTCGTGCGGATCGGCGGACGGCGGGGCATCTGGAACAACCCATCAGCGAGGTCGTTGTGCCCGGCAGCCGGGATCTGCGCCCAGTAACCGTGCGGTCGCTCCATGCGAAGACTGTTGTGCGGGATGTCGAGGGCGCTCACCTTGGCGTAGTTGCGCGTGAACGCATCGGGTGAGGCGAGCTCGGCATCGGAGGGAAAGGCCTCACGGCTCGACATCAGGAAATAGTTCGGCACGCCGATGCGACGGGCGGCGGCGCCAAACAGGCCGCCATCGAGATTGTAGACCGCGACGATGTGCGGGTCCTTGGACGCGGCCGCCAGGCCAGAGGGGCCGCCGATCGACATGCCGAGCACGCCGACACGGTCGAGGGCGATCCGGTTGGCGAGGTCGGGAAGCTGGCCGTCGCGCAGTGCCGCCAGCACCTCGACAATGCGGTTGCCCTGGGTGGTGACATGGCGCGCCGCGCGCCGCATCGACTCCTCCGTTTGTGCCTCGGTGAGCAGCTCGAACGAGACGCCCTTGTCCGGGTCGGCGGCGCGGTCGCTCGTATAGTCATCGACGCCCACGACGACAAAGCCGTTGCTCGCGAGATTCTCGACCTGCGCGCGGCTCTGTGTGCGCGTTCCGCCCCAGCCCGGCGAATAGAGGACCAGCGGCGCCGGCCCCTTGAGCTCGCGCGGCTGCCAGATCGTCACGACGAGCGGCTGCCCGTTGGCGTCCTTCAGCGTGGCGTTGCTCTCGGCGACCGCGTCGGGACCGCCGGGCGTCGGCCATCGCGGCACGAGGACGTACCAACCGGCCGCCATGACAACGGCCACGACCAGCACAGCGAGGAAGAATAGGCGGAGGAGGGTCACAGCGGACGCAAGACGGTTGCGATCTCGGCCGCTGGCCGCTCGCGGAACATGTCGAAATGGCCGCTGTTTACCTCGACCTTGGCGAACTTGCCGGCGACCAGGGGCTTCCAGCCCATGTGCTCGTCGAACAGCCGGCCGCGCAGCGGCTCCTTGCTGCGGAACAGCACGACGTCGCCGGCATAGGGCGTCGGCCGGTACTGCGCGACCTTGCTGTAGAGATAGTCGTCGAACCACTCGCCGGCCAGCGCCTGCCGCGTCGGTCCCGCTTCCTGGGGCAGCAGGCCGAGATGGTAGAGCACCGGCTTGCGTACCAGCTCGTCGAGGCCGACCTCGCCCTTGCGGAACTGCCTGACGCGATTCTTGTAGCGGTCGAGACGGAGTTGCTGGCGGCGCAGCACGCGGTCCCAGCGCGACATGGTCTCGCGATAGCCGGGCCCCCAGCTGTCGAACAGCGCGACCAGCGGCACTTTCTCGCCCATCGCCGTGAGCTGACGCGCCGCCTCGAAGGCCAGCACGCCATAGACGCAGTGGCCGCCCAGGATGTAGGGCCCGCGCGGCTGCGCCCAGCGGATCAGCCGCGCCGCATAGGCGCCGAAATCCTCGAACGTGTAGGCGTCGAGATCGACCGGTCCGTCCTGGTGGTACATCAGGATGTCGGTGAAGGGCCGCTGCTCGCCGAGCTGGCGCGCAAGCTGAAAATAGACCGAGCGGTTGTTGAGCACGATCACCGGCGTGCGCGGACCGCCCTCGTGGAAGCGCACGACCTGCCGTTCCGGCTCGTGCACCGGGATGGGCTCGCCGCGCGCCACGGCCGGGCGCCCCGACGGCAACGGCCCGCTGCGGGCCGCGATGCCGGCCAGAGCCGCGTTCGCCACCAGCGGCCCGTCGGCCGCGGTCGCGAGCGTCTCGAGGCAGAGGCGCCACGCGTCCAGCAGCGCCTTGACGGTGGCCGGCTCGTAGAGGCCGGCATCGGCCTCGCAGGACAGGCGCCAGCCTTCGTCGCGGCCGATCATGTAGAAGTTGAGTGGCCACTGCGTGCCCGACGAGAAGGAGGGCAGCGAGACCAGGCCGAAGCGGCCCGCGCCGTCGCGCTCGGTCTCGGTGGTGCCGGAATAGGAGCGGTGCAGCACGAGGTTGGCGGCGTGCAGCGGTCGCCCGTCGCGGCGCGCGGCGAAGCTCTCGGCGATCTCGAACGGCAGGCGCTGGTGGCGCAGCGCTTCCTGCACGCGCTCGTTGGCGACGCCGACGAAGCCGTGCAGGGTCGTGGCGTCGTCGACCGGCAGGCGGAGGGTGATCGAGTTCACCGTCGGCCCGACCAGCTCCGCGGCCTCGGGCTGCTCGCGGTTGGCGACCTGGGAGCCGAACACGATTTCGGCGCTCCCCGTCACGCGATGCAGCATTAGCCCCAGCGCCGCCACGGCCAGGCCGAACAGCGTGGCGTCGTGCTTCCGCGCGAAGCTCTCGAACGCCGCGCTGAGTTCACCCGGCAGCAGCAGCGAGGTGATGTTGCTGCGCTCGCCGGGCCGCGGGCCAGCGGGCAAGGCGTAGTCGGCCGGCACGGGGGTGGCCGAAGCGCCGCGGAGCTGCCGCATCCAGTAGGCGCGCGCCTCGTCGAGCTCGCCACTCGCCAGCAGCCCGTTCTGCCAGGCCGCGTAGTCGGCGAACTGCAGCTCGGGCGGTGTGGCGTCGGGGGCGCGGCCGTCGTCGATCGCCTGGGCGGCCGCACGCAGCTCGCGGACGATCAAGCCGGTCGACCACCCGTCGCAGATCAGCGAATGCAGGGTGAGCAGCAGGACGCCGTGGTCGGGTGCCAGCTGCAGCAGGCTGGCGCGCAGGAGCGGCGCCACCGCGGGATCGATCGGCGCCACGGCCTCGGCGCGTGCGATCTCCTCGGCGCGCGACTCGCGCTCCTCGGCCGGCAGCGCCGTCAGGTCGATGGCGTTCAGCTTCACCGGGCAGGACGGATGCACCTCCTGCGCCAGCCGGCCGTCGATCTCGCGGAACGAGGTGCGCAGGATCTCGTGCCGGCGCACCAGCGCCTGCAGCGCGCCCTCCGCCGCGGCATGCGACAGCGCGCCGGTCACCAGCCAGCGCATGGCGATGTTCAGTCCCTGCGGTCCGCGGCTGTGCTGCTGGGCGAAGAGGCGTTCCTGCAGCATCGTGCAGGCGAACGCCTGCGCGTCCGCCGCCGGCAGCCCGTCGTCATATTCCCCCATGCTCATGAATTGAGGGTCCGCCGCCGTGCGCCGTGCCGGAAGTCGGCGAGAGAGGGGCCGCGACGGACGTTGGCCTCTCGCGACGCCTCCGGCGTGCCATCGATCACTTCCGCAAGAGCGGCCACCGTGGGGTTCTTCATCAGCTCGCGTGCGCTGACCGCGATCCCCTCCTGGTCGAGCTGGGCGGCGATGCGGAACACCTGGAGTGAATCCGCGCCCAGGGCGAACAGCGGGTCGTGCACGCCGACCGCGGGCAGGCCGATGACGGCCGCCCACACCGCGGCGATGCGGCCTTCGAGCGGCGTGCGCGGCAGGCTGCTGACCGGCGCCGCGGCGGCCGGTGTGGGCAAGGGCAACGCGTTGCGGTCGGTCTTGCCATTGGGCGTGAGCGGCAGCGCATCGAGCGTCACCCAGCGCGACGGCACCATGTAGGCCGGCAGCCGGTCGGCGAGGAAGGCCGAGAGCTGGGTCGCGCGCGCATCGCCTGCCACGTAGCCGACCAGCAGCGGATCGGGGCCGATGTCGGTGCGCAGAACCACGGCGGCGTCGCGCACGCCGGACGCCTGGCGCAGCACTGCCTCGATCTCCTCGAGCTCGATCCGGAAGCCGCGCAGCTTCACCTGATGGTCGATGCGCCCGTGCAACTCGAACTCGCCCGACGGCAGCAGGCGGGCGAGGTCGCCGGTGCGGTAGAGACGCTGCGGCGCGCGGCCGGCCAGCGCGAGGGCGCGGAAGGCGGCTTCGGTGAGGTCGCTGCGGTCGAAGTATCCCTTGGCGAGTCCGTCGCCGCCGATAAACAGGTTGCCGACCGTGCCCGGCGGCGCCGGCTGGTCGCGGTCGTCGAGCACGTAGAGGCGCTGGTTGGCAAGCGGCCGGCCGATCGTGACCCCGGTCTCGCCCGGCAGCATCTCGCGGCCCGAGGAGTAGATCGTGGTCTCGGTCGGGCCGTAGAGGTTCCACAGCCGCCCGCCGCCCTCGATCAACCGGTCGACGGTGGCGCGTGAGATCGCCTCGCCGACAGTGATCATGCGCAGGCCGGGCCACGAGGCGAAGCCCGCGTCGAGCAGCATGCGCCACAGGGTCGGCGTCGCCTGCATCAGCGTGGCGGCCGATTCCCCGGCGAGGTGGATCAGCTCGACGCCGGTCCTGACCTCGTCCGCCTCGCTCAGCACGAGACGGCCGCCGCTCACCAGCGGCGCAAAGAGCTCGGTGGCGGCCACGTCGAAAGTGATGGCGCTGGAGCCGATCGTGACGTCGCTCGCCGTGAGTTCGAGCCGGCGGACCACGTCGGTGATCAGGTTGGTGAGCGAGCGATGGCCGACCTCGACGCCCTTGGGCGTACCGGTCGAGCCCGACGTGAAGAGAACGTAGGCCGTCGCGTCAGCCGCCACCTTGGGCAGGGGATGGCGCTGCAGCACCTCGTCGAGGGGGAGCCGGTCGGCGCGCAGCGCGAAAGCATAAGGCGCAATCCCTGCGATTCGGTCATCCTGGCAGACAAGGCCGTCGATCTGGGCGGCGATCGCGATCTGCTTCAGCCGCTCGATCGGCTGGCTTGCGTCGAGCGGCACGTAGGCGTGGCCCGACTTCAGGGCGGCGAGCAGCGCGACCGGCAGCAGGCGCGAGCGGTCCACCGCGATGGCGATCCGGCCGTGGCGCCTCGCGCAGACGCCCAGCATCTCCTGTGCGAGCCGTGTCGAGTGCCGGTCGAGCTCGGCGTAGGTCAGCGAGCCCCTACGGTCGACGACGGCGACGGCGTCGGGTGTCTTCGCCGCCTGCGCGGCAAACAGCTCGTGCAGGCAGCTTTCGCGCGGATAGACCGCCGCGCTGTCGTTGACCTCGTCGAGTACGAAGCGCTCCTGCGCGGGTGTGAGCAGCGGCAGGGCGGCCATGGTCGTGGCCGGCGCCGCGACGAGACCCTCGAGCAGCCGCCGGTAATGCACCATCCATCGTGCGACCGTCTCCTCGTCGTAAAGGTCGCTGTTGTAGTCGCAATCGATCCGGAGGCCGGAAGCGGACTCGATTATGTTGACGAACAGGTCGAAATTCACTGCGGCCTTGCCGTTGGGCGTGACCGAAACCCTGGGGCCACCGAAGTCGAGCGCGTCGGCAACCTTCTCCAGGTTGAACTGGATCTCGGTGAGCGGCAGTCGATTGGCGACCCGCTGTATCGGAAGCGCGCGTACCAGCGTGCCGTAGGTGCAGCGCGCATGGTCGAAGCCGTCGAGCAGGTGCTGCGCCACCGCCTCGACGTGGCGATCGAACGGCGCCTGCCAGTCCACGGCCGCACGGAAGGGCAGCATCTGCACGCAATGGCCGACGAGGTCGGGTTGGTCGTCGACCGACTGGCCGGCGACCGGCACGCCCATCACCACGTCGGAGGCGTTGGCGAGGCGGCCGAGCACGGCCTGCAGCGCGGCGAACAGGACGGAGAACAGCGTCGTGCCGCTCGCCGCGCCGGTCTTGCGGAGCGCGGCGTGGAGGCCGCCATCGAACTGCGTCGTGTACGTGGCGCCGGCAAAGGAGCGGAGCGGCGGCCGCGGCCGGTCTACCGGCAGGTCGGGCAGCGGCGGCAGGTCGGCGAACTGGCTGGTCCACCAGGCAAGGTCCTCGGCGCGCGCATCCTGGGTCTCCGTCTGTGCCGCCGCGTAGTCGGCGAAGCGCGGCGCCGGTGCGAGGTCGGCGGTCGCGCCGGCGCGCGCCGCGCCATAGAGCGCGGCGAGATCGTTCAGCACGATGTTAACCGACCAACCGTCGCAGACGATGTGGTGCGCGGTGAAGACCAGCACATGGCGGTCCGCTGCCAGCCGCACGAGCGCGGCACGGACCAGCGGGCCGTTCCACAGGTCGAAGGCAGTGCGTGCATCGGCGTCGACCAGCCCGGCCAGCGCGGCTGCCGGATCGGCCTCGCGCGAGAGGTCGCGCACGGGAAGGTCGAGCGTGAGGTTGCGCGCGAAGTGCATGCGCTCGCCCGAGCGGTCGACATGGCCGCGCAGCGCCTGGTGGCGCGCCACGACCGCGTTCAGCGCCGCCGCGAGGGCCGCCGGGTCGATCTCGCCCACGAGTTCGACACTCACACCCTCGTTGAAGGCACAGGAAGCATCGTCACCGAGCTGGGCGGCCGCCAGGATCTCGAGCTGCGGCTCGGTGAGCGGCGCTGAGTCGGCCGCTGCAGGGCGCGCCGCATCGAGGATGCCGCCGCGCTCCAGCGCGTCGAGCGTCGCCGTGAAGGCACTCTCGATGGCGGCGATGTCGGCATCGGAATGGGCCGTCGTCAGGAAGCAGGGATAGCCGTCCTGCACATGGACGCCGAGCTGGCGCATCTGCGGCCAGAACAGGGCGGCGAGCGGCCCTTCGGCCGCGAAGTTCATGTGGAACCAGCTCGAATAGGCTTCGAGGCGCGTCGCGAGCCCGCGCCGCCGCAGCTCGCCGTTCAGCCGTTCCACCAGCCCGCCCATGCGCGCGGCGAGAGTCTCCTGCAGCGCCGGCCCTTCGGCCTTGAGGTGCAGCAGCACCGCCTTGCAGGCCGCGAGCGCCAGCGGATGGCGCACGAAGGTGCCGGCGAAGAAGGTCGGCGCCGTCTCGGGGATCGAGTCGTCGCCGTAGCGCCACATCCCGCCGTCGAGCGCATCCAGGAAGCGCGCCTTGCCGGCCAGGATGCCGATGGGCATACCGCCGCCCACCACCTTGCCGTAGGTCGCCATGTCGGCTCGGATGCCGAATACCGCCTGCATGCCGCCCGGATGGACGCGGAAGCCGGTGACGATCTCGTCGAACACCAGCGCCGAGCCGCTGGCCTCGGTGAGCGCCCGCAGCTTCTGCAGGAATCCCTTGGGCCGGAGGTCGGGATGGCGGCTCTGCACCGGCTCGACCATGACGGCGGCGATCTCCTCACCGTTGGCCTCGATCCAGTCGAGGCTGCGCGGGTCGCCGTACGGCAGCACCGTCATGTTGGCCACGGACTCGGGCGGGATGCCCGGCGCCACCGGCACGGCGGCGCGTGCCGCACCACCGCCCGCCTTCACCAGCACCTCGTCGAACTGGCCATGATAGTCGTGCGCGAACACCACGACGCGCTCGCGTCCCGTGACGGCGCGCGCCACGCGCATCGCGGCCATCACCGCCTCGGAGCCGGTGTTGCAGAAGGTGACGCGCTCGTCGCCGGTCATCTCGGAAACCAGCGTCGCGACCTCGCCGGCCAGCGGGCTCTGCGGGCCGATCGGGAAGCCGTCCCTGAGCTGGGCCTCGATCGCCTCGGTCACGAAGTCGGGCGAGTGGCCGAACATGGTCTGGCCGTAGCCGTTCACCAGGTCCACATAGTCGTTGCCGTCGATGTCGCGGATCCTCGAGCCCTTGGCGCTGGCCGCGATCACCGGGTAGACGAGCTCCTTCCACTCCTGGCGGAAGCCCGCGGCGGTGCGCGGATCGGCCAGCGCCGTGCGGTCGCGCTGCGTCCTGGCCTTGGAGAGCGGCGTGCGCTCGTTGATCTGGCGCACCAGCGTCTCGACATAATCGCGCTGGGTGTTGTTGAGCGTGCTCGACACCTTGGCCGAGGACGGCCGGTAGAGCCGCACCCGCGCCTCGCCCTCGTCGGCCGGCGGAGGAGCGGCAGCGACGGGCGTTGCGGCCTCGGGCTTTGGCTGCACCGCATCGGCCGGCAGGGTCGCGTCGAGATGGCGGGCGAGGGCCGCCGCCGACGGCATGTCCCTCAGGAGCTGGCGGAAGGTGATCCGCATCCTGAACTTGCGCTCGACGGCGCGCGCGACCTGGCCCAGCAGCAGTGAGTCGAAGCCCAGGTCCACGAAGGTCTCGCGCGGATCGATGTCCGCCGCGCCCGACAGGTGCTCGAGAATGCCGACGATCTCGGCCTGCAGGGTCTCCAGACGCGACGCCGACGCGGCGGCGACGGGTGCTGCTGCCGCGACCGGCTCCGCCCCGCTCGCCGACATGGGGGCGGCGGCGCGGCGCGGCGTGCGTTCGATCCAGTGCCGCGTGCGCTGGAAACGGTAGGTCGGCAGCGGGATCCGCCGCCCCTCGGGCGCGCCGACCTGGTTCCAGTCGATCTCGATGCCCGCGCTCCAGAGCGCGCCCAGCGCCTCGCGCAGATCCTCGGTCTCGGCGTCGGGCAGGCTCGCTGCCACGCCGCGCAAGGACCGGCGGTCGACGATCTGTGCCGCCAGGCCCGCGAGGTTGCGGCCCGGACCGACCTCCAGCAGGAACGGCTGGTCGTGCGCCACCGTGGCCAGCGCGTCGGCGAAGCGCACCGGCTCGCGGCCGTGGCGCGCCCAGTATCCCGGATCGGTCGCCTGTGCCGCACTCGCCCAGCCGCCCGTGACGCTGGAGGCGAAGGCACGCTGCGGCGCCTGCAGCGCGACCGCAGCCGCGGCGCGTTCGATGGCCGGCAGGGCCGGGTCGAGCGCGCGCGAATGGAAGGCGTGGCTGACGGCGAGCGGCCGGCACATCACGCCGCGCGCGGTGAGGCGGGCGTTCAGGGCGTCGATGTCGGCCTTGGGCCCTGCGGCGACCACGAGCTGCGGCGCGTTGATGGCGGCAAGGTCGAGCGCGTCGCCCAGTTCGGCGCGCAGCTCGGCTTCGGGCAGGCGGACCGCCAGCATCGCGCCCGGCGGCATGGCCTGCATCGCCCGCGCCCGCTCGGATACCAAACGGCAGCCTTCCTCGAAGGTGAAGACGCCACTGAGGCACGCCGCGACGAACTCGCCGACACTGTGGCCAACCATGGTATCGGGCTCGAGGCCCCAGGACATATAGAGCCGCGCCAGCGCGTACTCGAAGATGAAGAGGCCGGGCTGCGCATGGAGTGTCGCGTCGCCAGCCGTCGCCTCCGGGTCGAGGAGCAGGGCCTTCAGCCCGTCGCCGACGATCGGCCCCGCGATGGCGATGCCCTCGTCGACCAGCCGGCGGAACAGCGCGTGGTCGCGATGGAGATCGCGCGCCATACCGGCATGCTGCGCGCCCTGGCCGGGGAACATGAACACGAGCGGCGGCCGTCCCTGGGCCGTGCTGGCGGGCGGCAGCGTGCGCAATGCCTTGATCGCGTCCTCGCGCGAGACGGCGGTGACCGCGACGCGGCGGTCGAAGGCTCGGCGGCCGGTCTGCAGGGTATGGGCGACGTCCTCGATTTGCGCGGCCGGAGCCTGCTCGAGATGGTCGGCCAAGGCGGCAGCGGCTTCGCGCAGCGCCGTATCGTTGCGTGCCGACAGCGGCAGGATGTGGCCGTGGGCGGCCTGCGTCCGCCGCCGCGCGGGTTGCGGCGCTTCTTCCAGGACCACGTGGACATTGGTGCCGCCGACGCCGAACGCGCTCACGCCGGCTCGGCGCGGCGCGGTGCCTTGCGCCCAGGGCAGCGGCGTCGCGGGGAAGTAGAAAGGGCTGCCGACGAGATCGAGGTGCCGGTTGGGGCGGGTGAAGTTGGTCAGCGGCGGGATCTCGCGATGCTGCAGCGCCATCACCGCCTTGATCAGGCCGGTCGCGCCGGCGGCGGCGTCGAGATGGCCGACATTGGCCTTCACCGAGCCCAGCGCACAGTAAGGCTGCTCGACCTCCTGCGTGCCGAAGCCGCGCAGCAGCCCGTCGAACTCGATGGGATCGCCGAGTGGCGTCGCCGTGCCGTGGCACTCGACATAACCGATGGTGCGGGCGTCGATGCCGGCGGCGGCGATCGCCGAAGCGATGACCTCCGACTGGCCGCGCACGCTGGGTGCCGTGAAGCCTACCTTGTCGGCGCCGTCGTTGTTGACCGCGCTGCCGCGGATCACCGCGTGGATGTGGTCGCCATCCTCGATCGCGTCGCTGAGCCGCTTCAGCAGCACGACGGCCGCGCCGTCGCCGAACACGGTGCCGCCGGCGCCGTCGTCGAACGGCCGGCAGACGCCGTCGGGCGAGACAATACCGCCTTCCTGGTGCAGGTAGCCGCGCTTCTGTGGGAAGGTGATCGAGACGCCGCCTGCCAGCGCCATGTCCGATTGGTACATCAGCAGGCTCTGGCATGCCTGGGCCACGGCCAGCAGCGAGGTCGAGCAGGCGCTCTGCACCGTCATCGCCGGGCCGCGCAGGTTGAGCTTGTACGCGACGCGGGTGGCCAGCGTGTCGGACAGCGCACCCAGCAGCGTGTCGTAGGAGCCGACCTGGTAGTCGCTGGCGAAGCCGTCGGCGCTCTGCCGCTCGGCCAGCACGTTGGTTAGCAGGTAGGTGTTCATGCTCGAGCCGGCGAACACGCCGATCGAGCCGGGATACTTCGCGGGATCGTAGCCCGCATCTTCCAGCGCGGCCCACGCGCATTCCAGCATCAGCCGGTGCTGCGGGTCGGTGAGGGCGGCCTCACGCGGCAGCATGGCGAAGAACTCGGCGTCGAACTTGTCGACGTTCTTCAGGATCGGCCGGGCCCGTACGAAGTTGGGGTCGTGGCGCACGTCGGGGCCGAAGGAATCCTCGAGCTCGGCTTCGGTGAAGCGCGCGATCGAGATCTTCCCGCTGCGCACGTTCGCCCAGAACTCGGCGACGTCGTCGGCGCCGGGGAAGCGTCCGGCCAGCCCGACGATGGCGATGGCGTTTTCGGGCAGCTCTTCGCTCATCGCGCCAGCCGGGCGCGCTGCATCCTCTTCAGCGCGTCCGACTGCTGCTGCGCGCGGCGGCGCGCGGCGGCGTGGAGCGAAGTATCGCGCCCTCCGATGGCGCGTGCCAGGTCGCGGATGTTGGGATGGCGGAACAGAGCCACGACGTTGACGCCGGGCCAGATGCGCTCGATCGCGGCATGGGCCTCGACCAGCTTCAGCGAGGTGGCGCCGAGATCGAAGAAGTTGGTGTCGGCGCCGACGCTGCGCACGCCCAGCTTGCGCCCGAAGATCTCGCGCAGCGTGCGCTCGGTGTCGTCCTCGGCGGGCTGCCCGGCTTCGGCAGGCAGCGGATACGGCTTGGGCAGGCGGTCGTGGTCGACCTTGCCGCAGGTCTTGAGCGGGAACTCGTCGAGTACGACGATGCGCGCCGGCCGCATGTGCGGGGGTAGGGTGCGAAGCAGGTCGTCACGCGCCTCCGACGCCAGCATCGAGGGGTCGCTGTTGGCGGCGGCGCCCTTGATGTAGGCGGTGAGGATGTGGCTGTCCTCGACCTTGCTCGCGGTGACGACGGCGTCGGCGATACTGACGCTGCGTCGCAAGGTGTCCTCGATCTCGCCGAGTTCGACCCGCTTGCCGTCGATCTTCACCTGACGATCGCGCCGACCCATGAAGTCGAGCGCGCCGTCCGGACGTCGTCGCGCGAGGTCGCCGATCCGGTAGAGCGTCGCTCCGGGGTGAAAGGGATCGGGCACGAACATGGCTGCCGACCGGCCGGCGTCCCCGAGATAGCCCGAGGCGAGGCCGAGGCCACCGGCATAGAGCATGCCGATCTCGCCATCCGCCACCGGCTTCATGTCGTCGTCGAGCAGGCGCACGTAGGTGCCGCGGATCGGCGTGCCGATGGGCACCGGGCCGACGCCCCAGCCGGCCTTCGGGATCCGGTAGCAGCAGGTGAAGGTCGTGTTCTCGGTCGGGCCGTAACCGTTGATGAGCTGGCAGTTCGGCAGCGAGGCGTGGGCGCGCCGCACATGAGTGGGCGACAGCACGTCGCCGCCGGCCAGGATCTGGCGCATGTCCCGCAACGCCAGGAGCTGGTGATCGACCAGCAGATGGAATAGTCCGGCGGTGAACCAGGCCGTGGTGACGCCGTGGCGCTGTATCGTGTCGGCGATCTGCTGCAGGGAGGCTCGGTCCTCCTCGACGACGACGCCCCGCGCACCGTGCAGCAACGTGCCCCAGATCTCGAGCGTGCTGGCGTCGAAGGCCAGCGGGGCTGCGTGCAGGAACACCTCGTCGGCGGCGAAGCGCGCGTAGGTCTGGTCGGTCACGAGGCGGACCACGGCGCGATGGGGCACGGCGGCTCCCTTCGGGCGGCCGGTCGAGCCCGACGTGTACATCACGTAGGCAATGTCGTCGGGACGGCAGCGATCCTCGATCGCCGATCCGTCCTCGTGTTCGCACGCCGCCAGCGCCGCATCGAGGTCGAGCACCTGCCCCGGCCGGTCCGCTGCATCGGACCGGCCCGCCAGCGTGAGGCGGGCGCCGCAATCATGGACGAGCCAGGCGAGGCAGTCGGGAGGGGCGGCGGGGTCGAGCGGCGCGTAGGCAGCCCCTGCCTTGAGGATCGCGAGAATCGCCACGATCGAGCCGACGGAGCGGCCGGCATGCAACGCGATCACATCTCCGGCGCCGACTCCTTGGCGGACAAGGTAGCGCGCGAGCTTGTTGGACCGGCGATCGAGCTCGGCATAGGTCGTCGTCTGGTCGCGCTGGACGATGGCGACCGAAGCCGCGGCGGCGGCCGCGCTCGCGGCAAACCGCCCGGTGATCGTTCCACCCACGTCCTCGAAATCGAACGCATCGACGGCGCCGGCGCATGTGGCCGACGCTGCGACGCCAGGTTGTACCCCAGCCATGTAATTTACACCCTACCCACAACAACAAGACCGTGGCTTGGTGCATCGGAGCCCAATCCGACGCCCACGGTGGCGACCCTTCCCAAGGCCACCTCTTCCCAAAACCGACGATAGCAAATTTCAGTGAGAGATCAACAATTGGCAACCCGCCAGAGACGATCCGATGGATTGAATTTTTGCAATGTTCACGGGCACTGGCGGCAGGCATGGAGAGTCGAGAGTACAGTCACTGTGCTGGGGATAATTGCAGTTCGCGATCACTTTCGATGCTGATTCGCGACGACGTGATTGGAGAGGGCTTCCAGGTTCAGAAGGAATCGGCCTGCTTGTTCCCGTGGCCGGGCGCTTTCCGCGCCGGCCTTCTTCATACGGATTTCTCGGCCCTGAGGATGTAGAAGGCTCCGCCGGAGATGCCGTTCGATCCGAGGCGTATGGCCTATGTCGGCTTCCGGACGGATCGTCGCTGCCCGGCCAGGCACGGTTCCGGAGCGAACGATCGGTGCACGCCGGCGGTCAGGGGATGATTGGACCGGAAGCCAAGGGGGATGACGCCACCGCCACGTGCGTAGCTGTTGCATGCGGAAGATTCGCGGCGCGTTCCTTGTGGGTGCAACAATCCTGGTCCTGTCCTTAGGCGCTGGAGCGCCCGGCCCAGCGATCGCGCAAAGGATCGGCATCACGTCGGCGGTCACGGGCGATCCGACCGGGAAGCCGCCCGATGAGATCGAGCGGGTCCTCCATGTCGGGATCGACGTGACGGCGGGCGAGGTCGTCACCACGGGCGCGGCGGATCGCGCCCATCTCCTGTTCCTTGACGGAACGGCTCTGACGATCAGCAACCAGGCGCAGGTCACCCTCGACCGGTTCGTCTATGACGCCGACCAGAAGCTGGGCGACCTCGCGATCACGGCGACGAAAGGCGTTTTCCGTCTGGTCGGCGGCAGGATCAGCAAGAAGACGCCGGTCACCGTCGTGACGCCATCGGCCACGCTTACCATTCGCGGGGGCATTGCCATGTTCAGCGTCGAGCCCTCGAAGACCGTCGCCACCTTTATATTCGGCCATGAAATGACGATGACCAGCCAGGGGAGGACGCACAGCGTCACGGCCCCGGGCTTCCAGGTCAGCACACGCCTCGGCCAGGCGCCGGGACCGGCAATGCGCGCTGCCCCGCGAAGCCTTGCCGACAATATCAGCCGGCTTGAAGCGGTTACGGGCAGGCCGGGCTCTGGCGCCGACGGGGCGGCGATGGCAACCGGCTTTGCCGACGCCAATTCCGGCAAGGGCCCCAATGCCCTCGGACCGGTCCAGGGCAGGCCGGTTCCGCGGGCCAACGGCCCGGTTGGACAACCGATGATCGGTAGACCGGGCATCGGTGGCGGCGGCATCGATTCCGGCCCGGCGCTGCCCAATCCGCCGGCTGGAGGGGGCCCGCTGCGCCCCACGCCTTAGCCCCGTTTCGCCTCAGTCGGGCGCGACGCCGAAGCGGCGCTGCCAGAAATCGCGGGACCGGCGCTCGCCCACATCGCAGCCCAACTCATATTCGGGTCGTACGAAGCGCGTATAGTCGTCGTCGACCGTGCGGCGCGTCCCGCCGCTCGATTGCGCGAGTTGGACGCCGTCGCGCGGCGCGCCGAGCTCGCGGATGTCGAAGTCGTTCAAAGGTCCGATATCGGCCACTTCCTGCAGGAGCTTCTTGCGGATCGCACGGGGGAAATCCTCGAAGCTGCGCGCGACTTCGACGAAGGAGCGCGGCCCGCCGGTGACGCAGTGCAGATAGTACTTGTCGAGGTCTTCCTCGGCCGGGAAGCCGAACGGGTTGGGGCGGCCGTTCATGATCGGCAGCCCATTGATGATGATTCGCTGCTTCAGCGCGTCGTGCCGGACCTCGGTGACCAGGCCGCCATCGTTGTTCGATCCGTCGCCCGAAATGTCGAGCACCTTGCGGTCCGCGTCATAGGGACTGCGGCCATACATGGGAATGGCATAGCGGATGGCGCCGCTGATCGAGGTGCGTCGCGCGATCGAGATCGGCGCGTCGGCGAGGCGGCGGGTGAAGTCCAGGATCGCCGCCTCCGAATCGAGCAGAGTCCAGTCGATCAGCAGCTTCTGGATCCAGGAGTCGGACCATTCGAAGTAGGCCACGGCGATTCGGCCGTGATTGCCGCCCAGGATCGCCCGGACGATGACCGGGTCGTTGAACGCCTCGACATAGCCCTGACGCTGCAGCCGGGCCTCGTCGGGGTCGATGCTGCCGGAGATGTCGATCGCCAGCACCAGCGCGAGGTCGACTTCCTTGCGGTCCTGGGCCGTCGCCGGCAGCGCCAGGAAGAGAAGGGCGATCAGACCAACCAGTCGGGCCACGGCGACCTCCGCGTTCGTTACGCTTCAGAGGCAAGAACCATACCGCTCATCCTGCGCTGGTGTCAGCCGCCACTGGACGAGGGGTGGCGGCGGTCGCTAGCCTCCTTGGAAAGAGGAAACGGAGGAAGCTCATGGATTTGACGCTCAGCAGGGAAGACGAAGAGTTCCGCGCCGAGGTTCGGCGTTTCCTCGACGAGAACCTGACGCAGGATCTGCGGGAGGCCGGGCGCAAGACCACGGGGGTGTTCGCCGAATATGCCGCCGGGATGCGGTGGCACAAGATCCTGGCCCGCCGCGGCTGGTCGGCGCCGACCTGGCCGAAGGAGTATGGCGGCACCGGCTGGAGCGCGACCCAGCGCTATATTTTCAGCCGCGAATGCATCGCGGCCGACGCGCCCCGCATCTTCGCAATGGGCCTGCGCATGGTCGGGCCGGTCATCATGAAGTTCGGCACGCCGGAGCAAAAGGCCAAGTACCTTCCGCGCATCGTGTCGGGCGACATCACCTTCTGCCAGGGTTATTCCGAGCCGGGCTCGGGGTCCGACCTCGCCAGCCTCAAGACCCGCGCCGAGCGCGACGGCGACGACTATGTCATCAACGGCACCAAGATCTGGACGACCGGCGCGCACGTCGCCGATCACATGTTCTGCCTGGTACGGACCTCCTCCGAAGGCAAGCCGCAGGACGGCATCTCCTTCGTGCTGATCGATTCCATGAAAACGCCGGGCCTCACCGTCGCGCCGATCGTCACCCTGGCCGGCGACCACGAAGTCAACCAGGTCTTCTTCGACAGTGTCCGGACGCCGGTCGCCAACCGCATCGGCCCCGAGAATGCCGGCTGGACGGTCGCCAAGTACCTGCTCGAATTCGAGCGCGGCGGCGAAGCCTACACGCCCAATCTCCATGCCCGTCTCGAGGACGTTAAGCGCATTGCCCGCGAGGAGGCGGCCGACGGATCGGGCCGGCTGATCGCCGAACGCGGCTTCATCGAGCGGCTGGCAGAGGCCGAGATGGACATCCAGGCGCTGGAGATGATCGAGATGCAGGTCCTGTCCGACCTCAGCCGCGGCCGCAATCCCGGTGCGGTCTCCTCCTCGATGAAGATCAGGGGCAGCGAGACCTTGCAGAAGCTCGACCATCTCGGCGTCGAGGCGCTGGCCTGGTACGCCGCGCCCTTCGAACCCGAGGCGCGCGAGCTCGGCCACAACGAGCCGACGGTGACGCCCGACTGGGGTATCAGCGCCATGCCGCTCTACCTCAACAACCGGGCCTCGACGATTTATGCCGGTTCCAACGAGATCCAGCGCAATATCATCGCCAAGGCGGTGCTGGGTCTGTGAGCACCTGTCATAAGGCCCTTGTAAGCGCGCAATACTCTTCACATCTGTAGGGCTATGACAGATCCTTACTCCGTTCTCGGCGTGCCAAGGACTGCCTCCGAGGACGATATCCGGAAGGCGTTCCGCAAGCTCGCCAAGAAGCACCACCCCGACCTCAATCCCGGCGACAAGGCGGCCGAAGCCAAGTTCAAGGAGATCAGCCAGGCCAACGAAATCCTGTCCGATCCGGAGAAGCGCCGGCGCTTCGACGCGGGCGAGATCGACGGTACCGGCCAGGAAATGCCGCCGCGCGGCTTCTATCGCGACCAGGCAGGCGGCCGCGGCGGCAAGTACGAACACGCGGGCGGCCACGAATCGTTCGTCGACATGGGCGGTATCTTCTCCGAAATGTTCGGCCAGCGCCGTGGCGGTGGCCCTGGCCCTGGGTTCGGCGGAGACGGCTTCGACATGGGCGGCATGCCGGTCACCTACAGTCTGCGCGTGCCGTTCCTGGTCGTGGCCCGTGGCGGCAAGCAGAGGGTCACGCTGCCCGACGGCAAGACGCTCGACATCGACGTGCCCGAGGGCACGACCGACGGCCAGACCCTGCGCCTCAAGGGGCAGGGCATGCCCGGCACCCAGGGCCGTCCCGCGGGAGATGCCTATGTCGAGATCCATGTCGACCCGCACGCCTTCTTCCAGCCACGCGACAACGACATCCATGTCGAGCTGCCGGTCACGGTCACCGAGGCGGCCCTGGGCGGCAAGGTGAAGGTGCCGACGGTGGGCGGCGCGGTGATGTTGAACGTACCGGCCGGCTCCAACACCGGCACGTCGCTGCGGCTCAAGGGACGCGGCCTGCTCGACCGCAAGTCGGGCCAGCGCGGCGACCAGTACGTGAAGCTCAAGGTCGTCCTGCCCGAGGCGCCGGACGAAAAACTGAAGGCGTTCCTCGAGGGCTGGGAAGCCGGTCGTGCCTACGATCCCCGCAAGGAGATGGAGCAGTTCACATGACGACGTTGGACGAAATGCTGCGTCAGCACGGTCAGCTGACGGAAGTCCATGTCGAGCGCTGGGTGTCGCGCGGCCTGTTGCGTCCCTCGGGCGCGGGGGATGGCTGGCGCTTCGAGCAGATCGACGTGGCGCGCGCGCGCCTTCTGGGCGAGCTGGTCGACGAGCTGGGCTTCGAAGAAGAATCGGTCGAGACGGTGGTCGACCTGGTCGACCAGGTGCACACGCTGCGCCGCCAGCTCGACCTGCTGGGGCGTGCCATCGCCGAGCAGCCCGCCGCGACACGCGAAGCGATCGCAGTGGCCCTCGACCGCCTGTCGCGCCGCTAGCTCAGCGCGCGGCCCGGCCGAGGGAGCGCATCGTCTCGAAGTGGCGGGCCATGGCGGCGGGCTTGGCCGTTGCGACGCCTCCGATGATCGTGTCACGCACCGGCCCGTAGCCCACGAAGCCCAGGATGTTGCGCTTCAGGTTCTTCACCCCGTGCGCGCGAAAGTACCAGCGGTAGATGAGCGCCGGCATGCCCATGGTGACGACGATCCGGGCGCTGCGCCCGCTGAGATGCTTCTGCGGCAGGCCACTGGGGCGATAGGCGAAGGCGAAGCCCGGCCGCAGCGTCTGCTCGAAGAAGCCCTTGAGCAGGGCCGGCATGTCGCCCAGCCAGAGCGGGAAGACGACCACGAGGTGTTCGGCGCGCCGGATCGCCTCCTGCGCCGCCGCGATGTCAGGTGGCGCGGTGCCTTTCTCGAACTCGGCCTGGGAGCGCAGCAGGTCGAACCGGAGCGCGCCGATATCGAGCCGTTCGACGGTGTGGCCGCCCGATTCGGCGCCCTCGGCATAGGCATCGGCCAAGGCGCCACACAGACCCTTGCGGCTGGTGTCGGGATGGCCGTTCAGGATCAGGATGCGTGCGCCCATGCACGCCACGCTCGCATGGGGACACCTTTCATCCCTTGATGTGGATCAGAGTGGATCGCTCATTCCGGCTGAACGCCGGCGCGCTTCACGGCGTCGCCCCACGCGGCGCAGCCGGTCTTCAGGATCTCGGCCATCTCCGCGGGCGTCGTTCCCGTGGCGATCAGGCCCATGTCGAGGAGCTTCTCCTTGCCCTCGGGAGTCTGCACCAGCTTGCGGATCTCGGCGCTCAGCCGCTCGACGATCTCCTTGGGCGTGCCGGCCGGCGCCATGAGGCCGTTCCAGCCGGTCAGGTTGATCTTGTAGCCGGCCTCCTCGAAGGTCGGCACGTTGGGCAGGCGCGGCCAGCGCTGGGCGGAGGTGACCGCGAGCGGCGTCAGCTTGCCGCCGCTGATCGCGCCACCGCTGGAGGCGAGGTCCTGGATGGTCACCGGGATGTGGCCGGCTACGACGTCCTGCACGGCCGGTCCGGCGCCCTTGTAGGGGACGTGCGTCATGTCGAGCTTCTCGGCCTGGTTCAGCATCTCGCCCCAGATATGCGAGGAGGAGCCGTTGCCGAACGAGGCGAAGTTGACCTTGCCCTTGCGCTCGTTGGCCCAGGCGACGAATTCCTTGACCGATTTGACGCCCAGCGAGGGCGGCACGACCATCGCGAGCGGCGCCAGCCCATGCTGGGTCACGGGCATGAAATCCTTGAACCCGTCATAGGGGATCTTCTTGTAGACGTATGGGTTGATGCACATCATCGACGAGTTCACGTAGACGAACGTGTAGCCGTCGGCCGGCAGGTTCTTGACGATCTCCATGCCGACCATGCCGTTGGCGCCGGGCTTGTTGTCGACGATCACCTGCTGGCCCAGCACGCCGGACAGTTTCTCGGCGAAGTAGCGGGACACGACATCGGTCTGGCCGCCCGGCGGATAGGGTGCGACCAGCTTGATGGGCTTGTTGGGCCAGGCCGCCTGGGCAAAGGCCGACGAGGCGAACAGGACCAGCGCGCCCGCGAGTGCGACGACGGATTTCTTGGACATGCGTTTTTCTCCCTTGGGCGCGGAGCCTAGCGGGAGCGAAACGCGCTGCCAATCCTCACGCTTCTACGAGTCTCACCGGGATCTTCAGGTAGCTCTGGCCATTGTCATCCGGCGGCGGCAGGCGACCGGCCCGGATGTTCACCTGCACCGAAGGCAGCAACAGCACGGGGGCCGCCAGCGAGGCGTCGCGCTTGGTGCGCATCGCGACGAACTCGGCCTCGGTCACGCCGTCATGCACATGGATGTTGCGGGCCCGCTCCTCGGCGACCGTGGTTTCCCAGGCATAGCGGTCGCGGCCGGGCGCCTTGTAGTCGTGGCACATGAACAGCCGCGTCTCCGGGGGCAGGGACAGGAGGCGCCGGATCGACCGGTACAGCGTGGGCGCATCGCCCCCGGGAAAGTCGGTGCGGGCGGTGCCGTAGTCGGGCATGAAGATCGTGTCGCCGACGAACACGGCATCGCCGATCCGGTAGGCGACGTCGGCCGGCGTGTGGCCGGGCAGGTGCATCACCTCGATCAGGAGATCGCCGAGCGGCAGCGTCTCGCCGTCGGTGACGAGCCGGTCGAACTCGCGCCCGTCCTCGCTCACGTCCGCCGCGTTGAACACCTTCCTGAAGATCTTCTGCACGTCGCGGATGTGCTCGCCGATGACGACCTTGGCGCCTGTCCGGGCCTTCAACAGCGGCGCCGCCGTCAGATGGTCGGCGTGGGCGTGCGTTTCCAGGATCCAGTCGACGGAGGCCTGCCGTTCCTTTGCCTTGGCGAGAACGCGCTCCACCGACCTGGTCGACGCCTTGCCGGATTTGTGGTCGTAGTCGAGCACAGGGTCGACGATCGCGGCGCGGCGCGTGTCGGGGTCGGTCACCAGATAGGTTACCGTGAAGGTCGCCTCGTCGAAAAAGGCGTCGATGGTGGGGGCGTGTGCCATGATTTCCTCCGTTATCTGATTGACGGATATATTAGAAATGACTAAATTAGCAAGATCGAAAATGAAGACGGCGAAGCAAACCATCGATCTCGAGACTCTCCGCGCAAAAGCCGGCGAAGTCGCGGACACCCTCTCGGCGCTGGCCAATGACCGGCGCCTGCTCATCCTCTGCAAGCTCGTGGAGGTAGGGGAGGCGACCGTCGGCACGCTCGCGACCGAAGTGGGCCTGTCTCAGTCGGCGCTGTCCCAGCATCTCGCCCGCATGCGCGAGGAGGGGATCGTCGCCTTCCGGCGGGAGGCCCAGACCCTCTGGTACCGGATCGGGGACGCCCGGATCGAGACGTTGCTTTCGACGCTTCACCGACTCTATTGCGCGGACTGAAGAGCCGCGCGGAAAGGATTTATCATGTCCCTGCAAGTCATCGATGTCGCCAAGGCACGTCAGCTCGTCGCTGAAGGAGCCATCCTGGTAGACGTGCGCGAACCCGATGAGAGGGCGCGCGAGCACATCCCCGGGACGAAGCATGCGCCGCTGTCGAGCCTGCAGCGTGTCGAAACGAGCGGCGCGATGGCGGTCATCTTCCATTGCCGCTCCGGCGCCCGCACCGGCGCCAACGCCGCCCGCCTGGGTGACGCGGCGGGATGTGAGGCCTACCTGCTCGAGGGCGGGCTCGAAGCGTGGAAGCGTGCCGGGCTGCCCGTGGCAACCGACAGGAAGCAGCCGATCGAGATCATGCGGCAGGTCCAGATCGTGGCCGGCAGCCTGGTCGTGCTGGGCGTCGTCCTGGGCCTCTGGATCGCGCCGCCCTTCTTCGCCGTCTCGGCGTTCGTCGGCGCCGGTCTGGTCTTTGCCGGCAGCACGGGCTGGTGCGGCATGGCCAAGGTGCTGGCCCTGATGCCGTGGAACCGGACGGTCCGGAAGGCGCTGGCCTGATGTTCGCTCCGATCGCGGCGCTCGCCTCGGGCGGTGTGGTCGGCCTCGTCCTCGGACTTATCGGGGGCGGTGGCTCGATCCTGGCCGTGCCGCTCCTCCTCTACGCCGTCGGCATGCCCTCGGCCCATGTCGCGATCGGCACGGCCGCCTTCGCCGTGGCCGTCAATGCCGCGGCAGGGCTGGCCATGCATGCGCGCAAGGCGCCGATCCACTGGCCGTGTGCCATTGTGTTCAGCCTCGCGGGCGTCGGCGGCGCCTTCGCCGGCGCCGCGCTCGGCAAGACGATGGACGGGCAGAAGCTCGTCGCGCTGTTCGGCGTGCTCATGATCGTGGTCGGCGTGATGATGCTGCGCCCCAAGGACAAGGGCGGCAGCCAGTCGGCCTGGCTGACGCGGGAGAACGCGCGGCGACTCCTGCCGCGTCTCGTGCTGTTGGGGGCGGGCGTCGGTCTCCTGTCGGGCTTCTTCGGCATCGGCGGCGGCTTCCTGATCGTGCCGGGCCTGATCCTCGCCGCGGACATGAAACTCGAGGATGCGACCAGCGCCTCGCTCGTGGCGGTGACCGCCTTCGGCATCACGGCGGCCGGCAGCTATGCCTGGTCCGGGCTGGTGGACTGGCAGGTGGCGGCCCTTCTGATCGCGGGTGGCGTCGCCGGTGCGTTGGCTGGCACCAAAGCGAATGCCGTGCTGGCGCAGCGCAAGGGAGTCCTGACGAGGCTCTTCGCCCTCTTCGTGATCGTGGCCGGCCTCTATGTCGGCGGGCGCGGCCTGTTCGACCTGCTGCAGGCCTGATCAGCCCTTCTGCAAGGCCGCCCAGACCTTCGCGGCGGTCAGTGGCATGTCGATATGACGAACGCCCAACGGCCGCAGCGCGTCGAGCACCGCATTGGCCAGCGCCGCCGGCGCGCCGTTGGTCGGAAGCTCGCCGACGCCCTTGAAGCCCAGCATGTTGTTGGGCGAGAGCGTCACGATCGTCTCGATCCCGAACGACGGCACGTCGTCGGCCCGCGGCAGGGCATAATCCATCAGGGTGCCGGTCAGCAGCTGGCCGCTCGTCTCGTCGTAGAGAGCCTCCTCCATCAGCGCATTGCCGAGTCCGTGCACGATGCCGCCATGCATCTGGCCGGCCAGCAGGCGCGGATTCACGATCGGGCCGCAGTCGGCGACGGCCAGGAACCGGTCGACGCGCGTGGCGCCGGTCTCGGGATCGACTTCGACCTCGCAGACCATGACGCCGGTCGGGAAGGCTTCCATCCTGTCGGCGAACACCGCGTCGCCGTCGAACGGCTTCCAGGCTGCCAGCTCGAACAGGCCGACCCGCCGGTCGGTGCCCACGACCTCGAAGGCGCCGTCGCGATAGGCGATGTCGGCGGGCGAGGTCTCGAGCCGCTCGGCGGCGAGATCGCGGCCGCGCTCGATCAGCACGTCGGCGGCGCGCTTGAGCGTCGTGCCGCTGATGATGGTGGAGGAGGAGCCGCCAGTGCCGCCGCCGTGCGGGATGCTGCGCGTGTCACCCTGGCGAATCTCGATGCGCTCGACCGGCACGTCGAGCGCGGCGGCCAGGATCTGCGCGAACACCGTCTCGTGGCCCTGGCCCTGGCTCTGCGTGCCGACCCGCGCGACGAGGCGGCCGGCCTCGGCATTCACCACGACATGCTCGTCGGCGATGCCGCCGGTGCCATGGAGGTGGCACGACAGGCCAAGGCCGCGCCGTTTGCCCGCCGCCTCGCTCGCGGCGCGCCGGGCCGCGAAGCCCGCTTCGTCGGCGGCCGAGAGCGCCGTCTCGAACAGCCGCGTGCAATCGGCGGCATCGTAGGTGTAGCCGGTCGCCGTGGCATACGGCATCTCGTCGGGGCGCAGCAGGTTGAGGCGGCGCAACTCGACCGGGGTGCGGCCAGTCTCGTGCGCGGCGAGGTCGACCAGACGCTCCAGCAGGAACAGCGCTTCGGGCTTGCCGGCACCGCGAATGGCGTCGACCGGCACGGTGTTGCTGAAGACGCAGTCGAAGTCGAGGCGGATCGCGGGAATGCGGTAGAGGCCGGAGATGACCTTGGCGAGCCCCGTGGTCGGGATGGTCGGGGCGAACATCGAGACATAGGCGCCGTAATTGGCTTCCGCCTTCACGCGCAGGCCGATGAAACGGCCCTCGGCGTCGAGCGCGAGATCCGCCGTCGCGACGAGGTCGCGGGCATGGGCGTCGGCCTGTGCCAGTTCCGCGCGCTCGCAGGTCCAGCGTAGCCCTCGTCCGAGCTTGCGCGTCGCCCAGGCGATCAGCGTCGATTCGGCATAGATCGGATATTTCGGCCCGAAGCCGCCGCCGACATCCTCGGTGATCAGCCGCAGCTTTTCCTTCGGGACATGGAGCACCCGCTCGTACATCAGCCGGTGAGGGACCTGTACGCCCTGAGATGAGAAGGTGACGGTGACGAGATCGTCGCCGGCGTCGTAGTTCGACCAGGCGGCCCGCGTCTCCATGTAGTGCACGATCTGGCGCGGCGAGCGGATCGACAGGGTCGTGACGTGCGCCGCACGCGCAAACGCGGCCTCGGTCGCGGTGCCGTCGCCCTTGCCCCAGCGGCACATCAGGTTGCCGGGCACGTCGTCATGGACCAGCGGCGCGTCCGGCGCGAGCGCCTGCGCCGCGGTCACGACGGCGCGCAGTTCCTCGTAATCGACTTGGAGCAGTTCGGCGGCGTCACGCGCCTCGTCGATCGTGCCCGCCACGATCATCGCCACGATGTCGCCGACATGGCGCACCTTGCCGACCGGCATGGGCACATGATCCGGCTCGCGGTGGCGATTTCCGGCCGCATCCTTGATCTCGCTGATGGCCGGCATGTGGCCGATCTTGTCGGCCACGAGATCCTGCGCCGTATAAATCGCCTGGACGCCGGGCGAGGCGAGGGCGGCCGCCGCATCGATGCCCAGGATTCGGGCATGCGCATGCGGCGAGCGCACGAACAGCACAGCCAGCGCGTCGGCGGGCGCGGTATTGTCGGCATAGAGCCCGCGGCCGGTCAGGAACCGCTGGTCTTCACGCCGCGTGATCGAATGACCGAGCTTGAGGGGCGCGTTCATCGGGTCCCGCCGGTCCGGGAGGGGATGGGGCGCCGAACCGGCCGGTCTGTTGTAATCTTTGCCACCAAATGTACTCAGTCGTTCGTTAACCCCCATCATACACCGGTTCGGGCGACCAGCATCGACGATGAAATTTAGGGTTTGGATCAAGTCTGTCTTGGCTGCGGCCTTGGCAGTGCACTGCTTCGCTTCCCTCGGCCAGGCGCAATCGCCGGCCGCCGTGACGCCCCCTGAGCGCACGACGCTCGCCCGTGCGATCGAGCTGGTCGATGCGCATCTCGACAAGGCGCAGCGTGAGACGAATGCCGACCTGAAGCGGCGGATGCAGGTCGAGGCCTATCTGGCGCTGCTCTCCCTGCCGTCGACCCATCGGCAGTACGAGGCCGCCGACCGGCTGAGGGCGATCGACGAGGCGCTGGCGGAGAAATCCGCGTCGAGCGACCGCGAAGTCATCGAAGTCGGACTGGCCGCGGCCCGGACGCTGGCCGAGGAGCGCGACGACCTGCAGCGCATCTTCCTGCTCGACCGGCAATACTCCGGCCTGTCGTCGGGCGAGGGCGTGAACAAACAGTATTTCCTTCAGCTCATGCGCGCGAACGACGCCGATGCCATGAGCTGGTTCTTCCAGTCGATGCAGCCGGGTGTCGGCGAGGTCGCGGGACTCGTCAATCGCAGCGTCGCCATCGACTGGCTGTGCCAGCGGGGCCACCGGTCGCTGGCACGGCAGGTGGCAACGCGGCTGACCGCGCCCGAACTCGACGCCGCGATGGGGTTGAGGCTGGCCGATCTCGGGGCCTCGGCCGAGGCCGAGCAGCGTGCGGCCGGCAGCATGACGCAGACCACGCGCCGCGCCCCGGCCGGTCCGGAGATCCTGGCGCGCCTGGCCGTCATGGCCAGCCGGCGCGGCGACAGCGCGGAGGTCGAGCGTCTCGTCCGCAAGGTCGTCGAGGCCGTCGAACCGCGACAACTGTCACCCGACCGCCGCGTGTCGGTGGATTATGGCGACTGCGACTGGACGCTCGATCGCGGCTTTGCGCGGCGCTGGCAGGCGCGCAGCGTCTACTGGCAGTCGGCCTTCAAGCTGACGGCACAACCCGGCCGCACGGCGCTGGGACAGCCCTATCTCGTGGCCCTCGCGGAAGCGGTGGCCGGAGCGACGGCGGGACCGGCTTCCGTCGAACTGATCGAGCAGCTGATCGCCATCTTCGACAAGAGCGCGCGCGAGAACGGCATCGATCTCACGAATGCCGCGATCCTTGCGGCCGATGCCCAGACCGATATCGCACGTCGCAACAATGCGCCGGCACTCGCCTGGCACGGGGCGCGGCAGTCGCTGATCCTCGCGCGCGTGACGGCGGGCGCACCGATCGACGACGCGGCGGCCAAGGCGCTCGGCGTGGACTGGGCGCTATCGTTCCTCGCGAACTATCCCCGCTCCCCGCTGGCGCGGAGACTGGCTGGGCTGGCCGGGCCCGACCGGGAAACCCTGGATCGCATCAATCCCAAACTGCGGGCGCAACTCCAGTTGATCGCCCTGGTGCTCGAAGGCAATGCCGTCGATGCCCGGGCGCTCATGGAAGCGGAGCCGGCCGCGGTCGACCTCGACGCCGGTCCCGTCCTCCACATCATCGAGGCGCGGCAGAATGCCGGTCTGACGGACCGCGCCGCAGCCGCGCTCGATGCCTATCTCCACGTGTTTCCGGGCAAGGACCTTCCGGCGCTGCGGCTCCTGCTGCTGCAGGGGCGGCGCGACCGGGCGAAGGCGATGCTGCGCGGCTTCGTGGCCGGCAGTGCCGGCGCCTTCGGCGTCTCCGACATCTTCGTTGGCGTCATGCTGCTGCGCGAGATGGGCGACCGGACCGATCTCGCGACGCTCGTGGGCCTGCGCCAGGGCATCGACGCGCAGGAAGCCAGCCGCCGGCTGGTCGAGGTGGCCGATGCGCTGGCCTGGGATGGTGCTGCATCCGAGATCGAGGCGGCGACCCGATCGCTTCCGAAGGACCTGGCGCAGTTGCCCGCCAAGGACGTCGCCTGCCTGCGCGACACGTTGCAGGGCTTGCAGGCCGTCGCCCTGGCGCGGCGTGGCGAGCTGGAGGCCGGGCTTCGCCTGGTCGAGGGTCGCAGCCTCGATCAGCGCCAGTTCTGCTGGGTCGGCAAGGGCTATGACAGCAAGCCAATCTTCGACGTCCGTTTCCTGGTCCAGGAATGGGTCCGCCGCGGCCACGCGGTGCCGTAATCTGATTTGCTTCCCCATTCAGATGGGGAAGTGCCCCGTCCTACGGGGCGATGGGGTCATGCTCATACAGCCAACCCTCTGACCCCTCTGCCCGCGAAGACGCGGGCACCTCCCCATTTGAATGGGGAGGTAAGCCATTTAAGCGGCCAGCGCGTGGCCGATCACCTTCAGCGCGCTGTCGATGTCGGCCTTGTTGACGTCGAGATGGGTGACGGCGCGGATGCGGTTGCCGGCCGCGGTGCCCATGCCGACGCCGCGCTCCTTGCAGGCCTCGACCAGCCGGGCCGGCGTCCAGCCGGGCTTGGTGACCTCGAAGAAGACCAGGTTGGTCTCCATCCGCGGCACGTCGATCTTCAGGCCCTTGATGTTGGCGATGCCTTCCGACAGATGGCGGGCATTGTCGTGGTCCTCGGCGAGACGGTCCCAGTTGTGTTCGAGGGCATAGAGGGCCGCTGCGGCGATGATGCCGGACTGGCGCATCGAGCCGCCCAGCATCTGCTTCTGGCGCCAGGCTTCGTGGATGAACTCCTTCGAGCCCGCCAGGCTGGCGCCGACCGGCGCGCCCAGGCCCTTGGTGTAGTCGAGCCACAGCGAGTCGACGCAGGCGGCGTAGTCGCTGGCCTTCGTTCCCGATTTGACGACCGCGTTGCAGAGACGGGCGCCGTCCATGTGCAGGCTGAGGCCGGCCTCGCGGGCCACCTGGGTCACGCCCTGCATGGTGGCGAGCGGCCACACGGTGCCACAGCCGCCGTTCGACGTGTTCTCGATCGACACGAGGCGCGAGCGCGGCGCGTTGCGGCTGTTCGGATCGCGGATCGCTTCCTTGACCTGCTCGCCGGTGAAGACGCCTTGGGGGCCGTCGAGCATGCGGATCATGACGCCGGCATTGGCGGCGGTCCCGCCCGATTCGGCGTTGATGATATGGGCCGTGCGGTCCGCGATCACCTCGTCGCCCAGCCGGCAGTGCACCCGGATGGCGATCTGGTTGCCCATGGTGCCGCTCGGCAGGAATACCGCGTCTTCCTTGCCGAGAAGCTCGCACACGCGGTCGCGCAGCCGGTTGACGGTGGGGTCCTCCATTTTCTGCTCGTCGCCGACCTCGGCGTCGGCCATCGCCTTCCGCATGCCGGGGGACGGCTTGGTCTTGGTGTCGCTGTAAAGGTCGATGAAACGGTTTTGCATGGCGTGTCCTGATCTCCTGCGCCACCATAACGGCAATCGCCAGGAGGAGGAAACATGAGCCAGTTTGCGGCCGCACCCACAGCTTCGGCCCTGCCGGAGGAGCTGCTCTATGCCGTCGACGGCGCGATCGCGACGGTCACGCTCAACGCGCCGCAGCGCATGAACACCATCTCCGGCCCGATGCTGAGGCAGCTCACCGATGGGCTGGTGAAGGCGAACGAGGACCGCGCCGTGCGCGTCGTGATCCTGACCGGCGCGGGCCGCGCCTTCTGCGCCGGGCTGAACCTCGAGGCACAGAGCAAGGGCACCGACAATCTGAGCGTCGGTTCGGGTGCGACGCCAACCAACATCGACCTGCGCAACACGCCGCCGCCCGTCCTGCACGCCATGGACAAGCCGGTGATCTGCGCCCTCAACGGCTCCGCGGCCGGCTACGGGCTCGACCTGGCGCTCGGCGCCGACATCCGGGTGATGGCGCAGTCGGCCAAGCTGGCCGCCTCCTACGCCAAGCGCGGCGTCCTGCCGGAGTCCGGTGGCACCTGGTATCTGCCGCGCATGCTGGGCTGGGCGAAGGCTTCGGAGCTGATCTTCACCGGCCGGACCTTGACCGCCGCGCAATCACTGGAGATCGGCCTCGTGAACAAGGTCGTGCCGGACGCGGACGTCCTGGGCGCCGCCCGCGACCTGGCGCTGGAGATCGCGGCAAATGCGCCGCTCGCCATCCAGGCGGCCAAGCGGATGATGCGCATGGCCTGGAACGAGCCGTTCAACGAGCATGTCCATCACGTCTTCCTGCAGCTCCTGCCGCTGATGCAGACCGAGGACATGAAGGAGGGCATCAAGGCCTTCCTGGAAAAGCGCGAGCCGCATTTCACCGGCAGGTAGTGAACGTAGCCCCGCTGAACTGGATCCGCGCGTGGGGCGCGACACCGGAGTGATCTCTGGAAATTTAAGGCGTTGACAGGGAACGCGTCGATGGTTTCCACTGGTTGAGAGTTCTAGGGGAGAGACTATCGATGGTGGTTGCGCGTGTTTTCGCAGTTGCGAGTGTTGTCTGTGTTTTTCTTTCGGCCTGTGCTGAACCACCTGTCAAACCGGTACCGGAAGCCACGCTGCGGACGATTACGTCGATATCGGGCGATGTGTCCGGGGTAAAGAACTCAGACACTTCCAAGATCGGTGCGCGCGGCAGCGACGAAGGCGCCAGGCGCGGGGCTAATCAAGGTGCCGCGGCGACCATTGGTAGCGGCACGCTCCTCGGACTTCTCATCGCGCCCGTGGGCGCAGCCATAGGAGGCGCGAAGGGTGCGGCGGAGGCGCAATCGGAGAACGTGGTGGATGACACGCGCACCGAACTGCGGCTTGCCATGCAGGACACCGACTTCGCCGAAGATCTGAGGGCGCGTCTCGCCGCTTCCAATGTGGCCGGCAACATCGTTGTTTCCAGTGTCACGGCAGGCGCTTCCACGGCGGCTCAGCAAAGCGCGACCACTGTTTCGGCGGGTAGCGCGCCGTCGCACATCATCGCCGTTGAGTACAGGCTCGCCATCTTCCATCAGGCGCACGTCAACCCGAAGATCGCGCTCGTCGCCCAGGTCACGGCCCAGGTCCAGTCGCCCGATCGCAAGCAGATGCTGCACAAGGCGACATGGACCTATTGCGGCCAGCCCTACGATTTCGTGCAGATGGGCGCCAACAATGCCGCCCTCCTGCGCGGACAGATCAATACGGCGGCCGCGGTACTCGCGGAGGCCATTCCCTATGACCTGTTCGTCAGCAAGGTGCCGCGGCCCCTGAAGGGCTACTGCATGGACTTCAGCGATCTGCCGAGCGGCTACGGCACCAAGGCGCCGGGCCTGATCTAGCCCGCAGACCCGTCCATCACGATCGCCACGCGGCCGGTGACGCTACGCTCCAGGAGCGCGCGCATCGCCTGCGCGGCGTCGGGGAGGGTAAAGGTGCGGTCGACGTGCGGGCGGCAGAGACCCTGTTCGCACCAGCCGCGGATGCGCTCGGCCAGCGCGAAGGTGCGCGCCGCCTCCTCGAAGCGCGCGTCGTGCGGGCTCCAGCCGACATAGTAGCCGTAGTTGAAGCCCATCACGGCCAGGGTCTTCACCAGCAGGATGTTGGCGGGGACCTGGGGGATCGTGCCGCTGGCGAAGCCGATGGGACAGATGCGGCCGCCCACGGCCATGCACCGCAGGGACTGCGTAAAGACGTCGCCGCCGACCGGATCGTAGACCCGGTCGACGCCGCGGCCGCCGGTGATCTTCAGTACTTCTTCGCGGAAGTCGGTCGCGCTGTAGTCGATGACGTGGTCCGCGCCGTGCGCCTTGGCGAACGCCGTCTTGCGCGGGCCGCCTGCGGTGGCGATCACCGTCGCGCCGAGGATCTTGCCGATCTCGACCGCCGCCATGCCGACGCCGCCGGCCGCCGCATGGACCAGCAACGTATGACCGGACCGCACGTCGAGCGCCTCGGGCCAGGTCAGGGCGCCGGCCGACGTCGGATAGGAGATGGCGAGCTGGATCGCCTCCACGAACCCCACATTGCGCGGCTTGGGGAAGACATTGACCTCGTGAGCCACGACTTCCTCGGCGAGCCCGCCCCAGTCGAGCACGGCCACGACCTCGTCGCCGACTTTAACCCGCGTGCAGGCGGGATCGACTTCGGTGACGATGCCGGAGGCCTCGGTGCCGGGGGCGAAGGGGAAGGGCGGTCGCCGCTGGTACTTGCCCGCGATGACAAGGGTCGTGGCGAAGCTGACGCCGGCCGCGCGGATGCGGATGCGCACCTGGCCGGCCTTCAGCGGCGGCGACTCGACATCTTCGAGACGCAAGTCCTCGGGGCCGCCCCACTGGCGGCAGATCATGGCCTTCATGAGGAGCTTTCTATCAGGCGCCGAGGGCGCCGACGATGGCAACGGAGCAGACGTTGCGCGCCGGGAAGCCGCCGAGATTGTGGGTGAGGCCGAGGCGTACATCGGGACGCTGCCGGGCGCCGGCGCGGCCCTGCAGCTGGAGGTACATCTCGTAGATCATGCGGATGCCGGAGGCGCCGATCGGGTGGCCGAAGCACTTCAGGCCGCCGTCGATCTGGCACGGCACCTTGCCATCCGAATCGTAGAAGCCGTCGAGCACGTCCCTCACCGCGCCGCCTTCCGGCGAGATGAACAGGTCTTCCAGCGTCACCAGTTCGGTGACGGAAAAGCAGTCGTGGCATTCCACCAGGCTGAGCTGCTCGCGCGGCCGGTCGATGCCGGCCTCGCGGTAGGCGCGCTGGGCGGCGACGCGGGCCGTGGCGAAATAGCTTCCGTCCCAGGTGTTGTGCTGCTCCTCGATGCCATTGGAGCCCGCGATCTGGAGCGCCTTGACCGAGACGATATCCTTCTTGCCGAGGCTGCGCGCGATCTCGGGGGTGGTGACGATGGCTGCGGCGGCGCCGTCGCTCACGCCGCAGCAATCGTAGAGGCCCAGCGGATCGGCGATCAGTGGCGCGTTCAGCACGTCGGCTTCGGTAATCGCACGCTGCAGGTGAGCCTTGGGATTCTTGACGCCATTGGCATGGCTCTTGACCGAGATGTGGGCCATTGCCCGCTTGAGGTCGTCTCGGCCGATGCCGTGCTTGGCGCGATAGGCCGAGGCGAGCTGGGCGAAGCTGCCGGGGGCCGTGAGGTTCGACCACCACAGCGGTGCGGTCGATCCGGCATTGAGGCCGGGCAGACCGCCGAAGCCGGTGTCCTTCAGCTTTTCGACACCCAGCGCCAGGGCCATGTCGCAGGCGCCGGCCGCGACGGCATAGACCGCCGACCGGAAGGCATCGGAGCCGGAGGCGCAGTAGTTTTCCACGCGGCTGACCGGAATATAGTCGAAGCGCAGGGTCTCGGAGAGCGGCAGGCCCGACTTGCCGACATGGACCTCGTCGAGGCACGTCGAAAGCCAGGCGGCATCGATCTGCTTGCGCTCGATGCCGGCATCGCCGATCGCCTCCTCGAAGGCGCCGACCATCAACTCCTCGGCGCCCTTGTCCCAGTGCTCGCCGAAGCGCGTGCACCCCATGCCGACGATGGCGACCTTGTCGCGAATTCCAGAGGCCATGCCAATGTCTCCCTAGTCGAGTTGCACCGGCAATCGCTTGACGCCGCGCAGGATGAGCGAATCGTGCCATTCCGGGTCGCCGCCGGAAAGCCGGATGTCGGGCAGTCGTTCCGCGAGCCGGGTCGTCGCGATCTGCGCCTCCAGACGAGCGAGCGGCGCGCCCAGGCAGAAGTGGATGCCGTGACCGAAGGTAAGGTGGGCATTGGGCTCGCGGCCGATGTCGAACCGGTCGGGATCGTCGACGGCCTCGGGATCGCGGTTGGCCGAGTTCATGAAGGCGAAGAGGCGCTGGCCTTGGCGAATCGTCTTGCCGCCCATCTCGAGATCCGCGGCGGCGACACGGGCGAGGGCGCCCGAGGGGCCGTCGTAGCGCAGGTATTCCTCGACCGCGCTCCCGGCCAGGGACGGATCGGCGACCAGGCGCTCCCACTGGTCGCGATGTCGCATCGAGTAAAGGAAGCCGTTGCCGATCAGGTTGGTGGTCGTTTCGTGACCGGCGAACAGGAGCAGGATGCAGGTGCCGATAATCTCGTCGGTCGTCAGCGCATCGCGATCGTCGCGCGCCAGTACGAGGTGGCTGATCATGTCGTCGTGCGGCTCTGCGGTACGTGCCTCGACCAGGCTGCGGAAATAGTCCGACATGGCCTTGGCGCCGGATTCGGCACGCAGGTACTTGTTGCCGGCGACCTGGGCCGTGCCGATGAACAGGGCAATGTCGTCGGACCAGACCTTTACGCGTTCGAGGTCGGCCCGCGGCACGCCCAGCAGGTCCATGATCACCGAGGCCGGCAGCGGATAGGCAAAATCGGCGATGTAGTCGACGGTCTCGCCGCGCCGGGCCCTGGCTTCCATGCCGTCGATCAGGTGGGTAACGATGCTCTCGATGCTGGGCCGCAGGTTGGACACCGAGGTCGGCGTGAAGGCCTTGTTGAACAACCGCCGCAGCCGCGTGTGGTCGGGCGGATCCCGGAACACCATCCAGTGGTTGAGGTAACGAACCAGGCTGTCGATCGAGCCGCGCAGGTACTCGGGGTTGGTCTTGAAGAAGGGCGTGAGCCGGTCGGCCGAGATCTGCCTGTTGTTGAGCGCCACCTGCTTCACGTCGGCATGGCGCGTGATGATCCAGGCCTTCATGGCCGGCGACCAGTGGATCGGATCCTCGGCGCGCAGACGCGCGAATTCCGGGAAGGGATTGGCGTTGGTCGCGGGATTGCCGAGATCGAAGGTGTAGGTCACCCGGCGAGGCTAGCGCTGCGCGGTTTACCAAACAAGTGTTTGGTTGGTAGAAGGATAAATGTCCCGTGAGACCCTGATGGCCGTCTCTGCCCGCCTGTTTGCCCGCGGTGGCTTCGACGCCACCTCGATGCGCGACATCGCGGGCGAGGCGGGGATGCTCGCGGGTTCGATGTACTATCACTTTCCCTCGAAGAACGACCTGATCGCGGCGGTCTACGAGCAGGGGGTGGCGGAGATCGGCGGCGCGGTCGATTCTGCCTTGGCCGGGCTGCAGGCGCCCTGGGCCCGCCTGGAAGCCGCCTGCGTGGCGCATCTGGAATCGCTGCTGGCCGACCGTGCGCACGCGGCGGTCATGACGGCCGATCTCAGCCGCCTCGACGCTAAGCTGCGTCGCCGGCTGGTCACGATGCGCGACGGCTACGAGCGGTGCTTCGTCGAACTGGTCGCCGCCCTGCCGCTCGCGCCCGGTACCGATCGCACCCTGTGGCGTTTGCAGCTTCTGGGCGCGCTCAACTGGACTCCGACCTGGTACAGGCCGGATGGAAAGTCACCCGCCACGATCGCCCGCGCCCTGGTGGCAGCGCTTCGAATATCGGCTACGGAGGCACCATGACCGTAGGCATTCGATACGTCCTGCCAGGTGACGAGGCGCTGTTCGACCGCGTTGCGCCCGACGTGTTCGACCATCCGGTGGAGCGCAGCCAACTCTCCCGCTATCTCACCACGCCAGGACACCATCTCATCGTGGCGATTGCGGAGGGGCAGATCGTCGGTCAGATCGCCGCCGTGGTGCACTATCATCCGGATGGACGCCCGACCGAACTGTACATCGACGAAGTGGGAGTGACTCCGGCGTTCCAACGGCAGGGCATTGCCCGTCATCTGCTCGACGCCATGCTCGTACTTGGCCGGGAGTTGGGCTGCCGGGAAGGCTGGGTTGGTACCGAGCCGGACAACGACGCCGCGCGGGCCCTCTACGAACCCAGGAGCGAACCGGCCGAGAGCTTCGCCATGTACGTGCTCCGGCTCTAGGCAGCACGCCGGGGCGAAGCATCGGTCGACCTGGTGCTACCTGACCCACGGTCCGAAGGGCGGCATGTCCTTCGAGGGCTTGAGCGGAAAGTTCGGGGCGCGCTTCTCGAAGAACGACTTGATGCCCTCCTGCGCATCGGCGCCTGCCGCAAGATGGCCGACGCACTGCAGGTCGAGCGTCACCGCATCGAGCGGATCCTGCGCGCCCCACATGCTCCACATCAGCCGGCGGTTGACCGCCGCCGCCACGGCAGAAGAAGTCGAGGCGGCGAACTTCGCGGCCAGCGCCTGCGCCGCGGGCAGCAGCTCCTCCGGCGCATGGACGGACCTCACGAGGTCACCCTTCAGCGCCTCGTCCGCGCCGAACAGGTCGGCGGTCATGACCCATTCCTGCGCCTGCTGCATACCCACGAGGCGCGGCAGGAACCAGCAGCTTCCAGCCTCCATCGCCATGCCGCGCTTGTTGAAGACGAAGCCGATGCGGGCGGTGCTCGACATCATGCGGATGTCCATCGGCAGACACATGGTGATGCCGACGCCGACGGCAGCGCCGTTGATCGCCGCCACGATCGGCTTCAGGCAGTTGAAGATGGCGAGCGTGATCGAATCGCTGGCCTCGCGCTTCTCGGGCTTGTTGCCGTCGTTCCAGACCTGGAAGGCGGCCGTTCCGCCCGAGATGTCGGCCCCGGCGCAGAAGGCGCGGCCGGCGCCGGTGACGACGATGGCGCGCACCTCGTCCATCGTGTTCACGCGCTGGAAGAAGTCGATGAGTTCGCGGCTCATCGTGGTCGAGAAGGCGTTGAGCTTGTCGGGCCGGTTCAGCGTCACGGTCATCACGCCGCCGTTCAGTTCCGTCAGCAAGGTCTCGTAGTTCATGGCCAGAATTCCCTCCCCGGTCGGTTCCGCCCAGCAAGACGGAATGTCGTTGCGTGGCTTCAAGGTTTGGGAAACATTCGCCGCAACACCCGCCAACCGCAATCCCGGAGGAAGTCGATGTCCCATCTGATCAAGACCGTCGAAGACGGCGTCATGAAGATCGTGCTCAACCGTCCCGATGCCATGAATGCGCTGAGCCGCGACATGATGCAGGCCCTCTCCGACTCGCTCGAGGAAGCGGCGGGGACCCGCGCCATCGGCTGCGTCGTGGTGCGTGGTGCCGGCGACAAGGCCTTCTGCGCTGGTGGTGACGTGAAGTCGATGGCGGCGGGTCGCGACCAGGACAAGACCTACGAAGACAAGGTCCACGAGATTCGCGAGCGCATGAAGGTCTCCGAGCTGCTGCACGAGATGGGCAAGCCGACGATCGCCATGGTGAACGGTGTCGCCGCCGGCGCCGGCCTGTCGCTGGCTCTCGCCGCCGACATGCGCTTCGCGGGCAAGAGCGCGCGCATGACGACCGCCTTCGCCAAGGTGGGCTTCTCTGGCGACTTCGGCTCGCACTACTTCCTGCACAAGCTGGTCGGCACGTCGAAGGCGCGCGAGCTCTACTTCACCGCCGAGATCCTGAACGCCGAGCAGATCGAGAAGCTCGGCCTCGCGACCCGCATCGTCGACGATGCCAACCTCGACGCCGAGACGATGGCCTTCGCCAAGAAGCTGGCCGCTGGCCCGCGCGTCGCCTGGTGGCACGCCAAGAAGAACATGAAGGTGGCGGAGGAGGGCACCCTCTCCGAAGCGCTCGACAGCGAGGCCGCGCGCATGATCCGCACCGGCGAGACGGAGGATCACAAGGAAGCGGCCCGCGCCTTCGTCGAGAAGCGCGCCCCCAATTTCAAAGGCCTCTAGACTTCAAGGGCGTCTGAGCTTCAGCCGGGCGGCGAGGCGGGCCAGCGCGCCCGCCACGCCGTCGGGCATAGCGACCATGGCGGCGATCAGCAGCACGCCGTAAAGCAGGGCGGAGTAGCCCTTGCCCAGCCCCGCCGTCACGTCGGGGAAGAACTGCAGGAACAGCCCGCCCAGGATCGCGCCGCCGGCCGAATGCATGCCGCCGATCACCAGGCCGAACAGCATCTGGACCGAGAGCGCGAAATTGTAGCTGCCCGGTCCCACGAATCCGAACTGCCAGGCCGACAGGCAGCCGGCGACGGCGAGATAGGCTCCGGCAATCCCGGAGGCCGCGGCGCGCACCTGCGGGACCCGGACGCCCTGGGCGGTCGCCGCGAAATCCTGATCGCGCGCGGCCTTCAACGCGCGGCCTGAGCGACTGTGGATCAGATTGTGCGCCAGCCAGATGCCGGCGCCCAGGATCGCGAGCGCCATCAGGAAGGCCCAGCGATCGTTGCTGAGCAGGCCGGTGGGCGGCGTCGGGAAGTCGAGGTAGAGTCCCTGGACGCCGCCGGTCCAGTTCTCGATGAGCCGCCAGCGCAGCAGTTGCGGGAAGGCGATGACGACGGCGTAGGTGACGAGGGCCTGCGTCCAGAGCGTATGCGACCCGGCGACCCGGCCGATGCCATAGCCCGCGGCGAAGCCTAGGAGCGGGGCGAGGGCCAGACCGGCATAGGGGGTGAGCGGCGCGTGGGCCGCCAGCATCGCCGCGCCATAGCCGCCGAGGCCGAACAGGGCGGCCTGGGCCAGCGAGAACTGGCCGCTGACGCCACACAGGATCACCAGGCCCAACAGCGCGATCGACCAGATCGCCGCCTGGGTGAAGCGGAAGACGACGAAATCCGGGAAGCAGAACGAGAGGGCGGCCGCCGCCACGAAGCCCATGGTCCATACGGTCCGCATGGCGTTACGATAGACCACACAACTAAGGAAGGGGAGCGAAGCGATGAGACTGAGGCAATGCGTCTTCGTCTGCAAGGACCTGGAGAGTTCCACCGAGGAGCTGTGCGACATTCTCGGCATCGAGGTCGCCTATCGCGATCCCGGCGTCGCCAAGTGGGGCCTGGCCAACGTCGTCTGCCCGACCGGCAACGATTTCCTCGAGATCGTGTCGCCGTTCAAGGACGGCACGTCGGCCGGCCGCTACATCGAGCGCCGCAAGGGCGATGGCGGCTACATGGTGATCCTGCAGGTGCCCGATGCGGTGGCTGAGCGCCAGCGCGTCACCGCGCTGGGCGTGCGTGCCGTTGCCGAGAAGGACCTGCCTGAGTACCAGTACACCCACTTCCATCCCTCGGACACGAACGGCGTGCTGCTGTCGATCGACACGACCTTTGCGCCGCCCGGCGTCGATCCCGCTTTGTGGTGGCCACCGGCCGAAAAGGACTGGGTGAAGCACGCGCGCTCCGACGTCACAAACGGCCTGGCGGGCGTCGAGATCCAGCACGACGATCCCGACGGCGCCGCCGCCTCCTGGTCGCGGATCCTCGACCGGCCGGCCGTCGACAACATCATCCGGCTCGACGGTTCGCAGATCCGCTTCGTCCCGAACGTCGACGGACGCGGGCCGGGCGTGTCGGCCTACGACGTGAAGGTCGTGGATCGCGAGCGCGTCCTGGCCGCGGCCGAGAAGCGGGGCCGCCGGCATGGAGTCGGTCAGGTCGAGGTCTGCGGCTGCCGCATCAATCTCGTCTGAGGGGGCGAGTTCAGGCATAGAAGCAGGATCGTGCTGCGCATCCGACCCTTCGTCATGGGCCACCTCGTCGCCGCGCTCCTGGTAGGGGCGGGGGCGGGCGCTTTCCTGGCCGCCGAGGCCATGTTGATCTGCGGCGTCGGAATGCTGGCTGGCGCGATCGTGAGCTCGCTGGTGTGCCAGTGGAAACCCGGCGTCGAGGCGCCGGCCTCGCAGCTTTGGCCGGTCGCCATCCTTGCCAACCCGGTCTTTCTGGGGGCGCTCGTCTTCATGGCCCTCGACTGGGAATGCGTCGTGGGTCGCCAGCGCGGCTGGGGCTGCCTCGTCGCGGCGATGGCCATCATCGCCGCGAGCCTGTGTTTCCTGCCGCCGCTCGGCGGCCTGCTATGGCGACGCTGGAAGCGCCATCGCGCGCGACCGCGTTAGGCCGCGAGCGACTTCGCGAGGCGGCCGCGGATCATCTCCTCGGCTTCGCGGACGATACGCTCGACCAGTTCCTTGCAGGTCGGGATGTCGTTGATCAGGCCCATGCAGGTGCCGGCCGACCAGATGCCGTGTTCCATGTCGCCGGTTTCGTACACGACCTTGCCCTTGGCGCCGGCGACGATCGGGCCGATCTCCTGGATGGTCTTGCCCGCGCCTTCCATCTCGATCGTCTTCTTGGCGATGCTGTTGCCGTAGACGCGGCTGGTGTTGCGCATGGTGCGCAGGATCAGCGACGTGCTGCGCTCGTCGGAGGAGACGATCTTCTCCTTCACGTTCTGGTGGATCGGCGCTTCCTTGGTGGCCATGAAGCGGGTGCCCATGTTGATGCCCTCGCAGCCCAGCGCCAGCGCCGCCACCAGGCCGCGCGCATCGGCGAAGCCGCCCGAGGCGATCATCGGGATCTTGATGACGTTGGCGGCCGCCGGCAGCAGCACGAGGTTCGGCACGTCATCCTCGCCCGGGTGACCGGCGCACTCGAAACCGTCCATCGAGATCGCATCGACACCGGCCTTCTCGGCCGAGAGTCCGTGCCGGACCGCCGTGCACTTGTGGATCACCTTCACGCCGGCTTCCTTCAGCTTGGGCAGGAAGGGCTTGGGATTGTTGCCGGCGGTCTCGACGATCTTGATTCCGGAATCGATGATGGCGTCGATGTACTCGCCATAGGGACGCGGCACGAGCGTCGGCAGGATGGTGAGGTTCACGCCGAACGGCTGGTCCGTCATCTCGCGGCAGCGCTTGATCTCCTTGCGCAGATCCTCGGGCGTCGGCTGGGTGAGGCCGGTGAGGATGCCCAGCGCGCCCGCGTTGGAAACGGCCGAGGCGAGTTCGGCGCGGCCGACCCACTGCATGCCACCCTGCACGATCGGATGCTTGATGCCGAACATCTCGGTGAAGCGCGTCTTGATCATCTGGATTTTTCCCCCTGGGTCCCGAACGCCGGGGGCCAGCCCACGGACCGCACCGTGGACATGCTGTCCGCAATGCGGATCAGGTGCGGTCGATGAAGGAAATCGTGTCGTCGAGAGACGGAGCGCGCTTGCGCAGCAGTTCCGAGAAGGATCCGACGATGTCGATGTGATCGACCTCGGGATAGAGCTTGAGCTCGGCCGTGCTGCCGGCCTTGCGCCAGGCCGCGGCCAGCCGTTCGCTGTTGAACGGCTTCACCGTCGTATCGGTCGTGCCGTGCAGCAGGAGGATCGGCGGCAGCGGCGCACGGGCGTATTCGATCGGCTGGGTCTCGCGCCGGTCGCCGCCGAATATCTCCCTCAGGCGGCGCGAGGTGAGGGGCAGGAAATCGTAGGGGCCGGCGATGCCGATCCCGCCCGGCAGCTTCATGCGGTCGACGCCGGCGGCGGCGAGATAGGGCGTGTTGGCGACCAGCATGATCGCGATGTAGGCGCCCGCAGAATGACCGGCGACGAACAGCTTCTCGGTGCCGACCTTCCTTGCCGCCCAGGCTGTCGCCGCCGCGCCATCGTCGAGAAAGGCGGGATACCGAACCTCGGGATAGACGCGGTAGTCGGGAATGATGGTGGTGATCCCACTGGCCGCCAGTGCCTGCCCGACGAAGAGGTAGTCGCCCTTGGCGCCGGAATCCCACGAGCCGCCGTAGAAGAAAATCACCGACTTGCCGTCGGTACGCGGCTGCTCCGGCGTATAGACGTCGAGTTTCTGCCGCGGGTTGCTACCGTAAGGAATGTCCGCCTCGAGCTTGTAGCCCTGTCGCGAAACGGTCGTGTTCAGCAGCGCTGCGGGAGAGCAGCCGCCGAGCAGGCCGAGAACGCTGGCGATGAGGCCTCGGCGCGCCAGCGTCATGCGGGACCGGCGAGGTCGCGCACTTGCTCAGCCAGCGCCAGCGAGGCGGTAAGGCCGGGCGATTCGATGCCGAACAGATTGATGAGGCCGGGCACGCCATGGTCGGCGGGGCCGGTGATGGTAAAATCCTGCGCCGGCGCGCCCTGCGGCACGATCTTCGGGCGGATGCCGGCGTAGCCGGGCTGTAGCGAGCCATCCTTGATGCCGGGCCAGTACTTGCGCACGGCAGCATAGAACTTGTCGGCGCGATGCGGATCGACCGTGTACTCGATGCCGTCGATCCACTCGACGTCGGGCCCGAACTTCGCCTGGCCGCCCATGTCCACGG
>LNFM01001806.1_pt1 | contig 46843 bp, 36 predicted proteins | sample 596031 | NCBI WGS metagenome assembly LNFM01 (sample SAMN04254537, study PRJNA301005) | activated carbon metagenome | isolation source: dual media filters at the Ann Arbor, Michigan drinking water treatment plant | place: USA: Ann Arbor
ACATAAACCTGATTATATTCTATTAGAGAGAATAACGAAAGAGAAAAGTAACACGTTTATATTCTTTCTCGGATATAGAGAAAACATCACCCTCCTCCATTCTCTAACTGAACAAGATCCGGCTCAACTAAATCAACTACTTTTACTTCTGAAAAAACTAGTTCCAACTGCTTCGGTCGACGCTCTAACTCAGAGCGGACTTCTGTAATTAAACCACGAATCCATGCTTCTGACTCGTCATCAGGTGCTCGGAAAACGGCGGATAAATAGACAGCTAAAAGTGCCCTCAACTTCTTAGTATCACACTGACTCAACTCAAGTGGCATACTTCTCTCAATTTCCAACCGCCACGAATTATCTAACTGAATAAAGCTGTCACGCCGCCTGGTTTTCTTCTCTCGCTCCTCTCTTTGACGCCTCATAGATATCTCATAGACTATTCTACGAGCGGCCAAGAGGCCGGGAGGCGCAATTTTTTTAGCAACTGCGGAAGGGAGCAAGCTTTCTGAAGAAGCAGCTCCCACCACAGCGTTATATTCACCTGGAACAGCTGCCAAGCGGGCATTCTGCAACTGCGCTTGAGCAGGCTTCCACAAGGTCTGGTGCCTGTATAGAGTGTCGTTAGAGCAACCAGTCTTCAGCTTGAGATCTCTGACGCTAAATGCCATTTTAGCCTCTTCAAAGTCGGCGACAGCTGCTTGAATCTTCTTGGCCGCCTCAGACTTCAAGTTGGCGCTATTGCGCTGCCAGGCAATCGGCACCCTTTTAACGAAAGGCACCACGTTATTCTCTTTGCCTCTTCGATCTTTCGGCAGCCAGCTAGCGGCCCGTTCAATTTGAGCAACCGCATCGCCGCGACCCCTATTTATGTCTTTACTGCATCCGTTGTGCAGGCTAGACAATATCTTTTCGATTGCCCATTGGCGCTCTATCTCATATCCATACCCTAGCGCTGGCAGGCGCCGCTCTGGATCGCCATAGAAAAGGTAGTGCGACAAGCAATAAATGGCCTCTGCCCGCTGGGACTTGCCGGTTAGACCCACTAGAGCAAACTCACGGCCTTTGATCCAAGTCTCGGCATTTATTCCTGGTGGAAGGCCCTGGAAGACCTCCAAAACAGTACACAATGTATATTCACTAAGCTCAACTCCATCAGGCTTCCTGAAGGGCACGACAACGCCTTTGGCCTTACTTATCTGACTGATTTGACTAACCTGAGTTGTTATCTGCTCCTGACTTTCAATCAATCGGCTCACATATGCCTTCATCTGGTGGAAGTCGTGCCGACTATTGCCGCACTCCATATCGCGAATGAAGCGATCGAGTGCCTCCACCGGACTAATTGAATCGCGCTCTTCAATCACCAGGCCATCTTGATTGAGCCAAGCGAACCCTGGCTGCAGCGGTAGCCGCAAGCCATTGCCAATCGAACTATTGCCTCTACCATCACCAGGGGCCGGAAATACTTCAAGCGTTCCTTTGGCAATATCAAAGCCACTGAGCCGCAGAAGCTGGACCAGTTGCGCTCTCAAGTCCCTCGAACTAATCGGCTCATCAAAGAATAGATAGACATGCCAGCCACCAGAATCACTAGACCTATATATGGAAGTCTCGCTAATCCCGGCCTTGGCCAGGGCCTCAAGAATGCACCCTAACTGTTTTACGTTGTGGTATTTGCTACCGGCATCTATATCTAAGACACCAAATCTGGTTGCTTTGCCCGCCCGTGCCCCAAGGAAATGCTTAGGGTGCACGCAGGCTACAGCCTTCAAGATCTCGCTATCAGTCAGTGCCCACTTCTCATTGGCCGATATCCAACCACCTTCACTAGAAAGCGGCTTATATATCCATCCATACTTATGAAAGAGCGCAAGAAACTTCCCCATGGCCTCATGCTGGCTCTTAGGGAAAAATTTATCACGACAAAATCTAACCGGCGTCTGTCCATCAGAAGCCGACAATGCAAAGCCAGTCGTAGCAACACCTCTTTTAAGTTAAAAGAAGACGAGTTGACCTACTCGGACCAATGGCTTATGCTGTTTTTACTTCAGCGAATCACTACAAACGCTTGAAATACAATCAGAAGCCGCAAGTCCAACTGAGCGGTCTCGACAAAGGACATCGCACTTAGCGATGTTTTTTTGTTTGAATAGTTTTTCTCTTTCTAGGGGCCGAAGCCCTGTATATCTTTCGCATGTCACACAGGCAACCCTGCCAAGTGCCACCACTTATTGCCACTATATAGGGTGACTCGAAGTCGATCAAGTCTTGGCAATCGCGTTTCAGAGGGTTACGGACAGTCCGGACATCCGGACTGTCCGCTGATACTACACAACACTGGCTCCAGGAGCGCGCTAGGCTCACAACCAATTATTTTTCGGCAAGTCCAAACCTCCTCATCCGGACAGCGGTCGGACAGAAAGAATTCTCTTCACTAATCAAAACACTTACCAATTTACTGACTCATTTACAGCTCTACTTTCGTCCGGACACAACGCCGCGAGTTCGGACAAGGCCCTAAAGAGACCACAGGTAAGAGATTCGCAAAGAAAGAAAGCAAGCAGCACGTACTGTTTAGAAATTTCACTTTTATTGTGCATCTTTCCAGTCGCACCCAGTCGTCCGGACGGAGAGCGGATCGTCCGGACGTCGTCCGGACAGAGAGAAGACTCAGATCCGATTGATCCACGGGACAATTTAGCTGTCCGGACGAGGCCGGTAATAGTCGTTCAGTTTCAATCGAATGAGCCTTTCAGCCGATCGATTTGTCCGAAGCATAAATAATCCTATTTAACTTGGCCACAAAAATACTATTGAAAAATTCGATAGCTAAGGTAGTGATCTTTGAATTAGTTGATATTGATTACTCAACTTAATTCAGTAACAATAGGTCCGATAAAGCAGTCCGGACGCACGCAGACAGCTTGGACATTAACCCATAAGCGATTACGCAGCAATGGATTCGGCGCTTTCTCCCGTCCGGACGCATATACAGCGGTGCGTATTGTGCGCACCGCCGATGATACTTATAATCAAGACTGTCGCATTAGCGTCATGTGGAGGTTTCAGTATTGGTTCGTCACCTTACCGTAGATGAAGCAGCCCGAATACTCGGGACAACAGACAGAACAGTTCGGCGCATGCTAAACGAAGGTCGCCTGACTGGAAGTCAAGCACTAGATAAAGGCAAGCAAGTCTGGCGCGTTCACCTAACTAAAGAAATTTTGCAACATATGCCTAGAGTAGAAGACTCGCAAGCATATGTGGTTGACGTTGAAGAGGTAAGAGAACAAGAGTCGATTCAAAACACTACTCAAACAACCGTTCCCTTCCAATCAACAGAGAGTTCGCAGAGGACAGCCGAATATCAACCGGAGCAACAATCCACAAGAAGCTCAGAAGAACAAAGAGGCGAACATACAAAAACGCTGGCAGAAAATGTTTGGAAGGAAATAGAAACAAAGTTTATAGAACGATTAACCGTTCAAAGTGAGGAAATTGGACGACTGAAATCGAAGCTAGAGGAAAGCTCTGGACGGTTACTTCTACTTGAGGATCGAGAAAAGCAGTTAGAAGAAGTTCCTAAAATAAAAGAAGAAGCGGAGCTGGCTAAACAAGCTTTTGAGGCGAAAGCCTTTGAACTTGAGGCTACAAAAAAACAGTTGATAATTGCACAGCAAGAAAAGCAATCGGCAATTCAAGCTGCTACTGATGTTAGCATCGCAAAAGAAATCCTTAATCGAGAGATGGAAACTCTAAAATCTCGAAAAGAAGCGGAGGAAGCTGCTAGACAAGAAGAAGTAGCAACTATGAATGCTGCGCTGGAAGAACTACGACGACCATGGTGGACCAAAATGTTCGGTGGTAATAGCAGTGGAAAAGATTCCGGTAAATAAGAGACCATAATAATCACGGGGGGAGATGACCTGAAGGGTGTTTACTAAACCCTCTTGCACAGAGGCCGGGACAAACCAGACAGGCTGGCTTCCTTTTTTCTCAGCCCAGTCGTTAACTAAACTACAGTATAATTAACACCATGGCCGAGAAAAAAATCAGAGCGGCAATTTACGCTCGCGTCTCTACAAACGATCAAAATCCAGAAGCGCAGCTTCTAGCGTTGCGCAATTATGTTGAGCAACGTGGCTTTGTTCTCTACAAGGAATATGTGGATCATGTCACTGGTGATTTTACCAAGCGCGGTAAAAAACGCAGGGCTAAAGACAAAGCCTACGAAGAGCTAATGGCGGATGTCGCCAAGAGACTGGTGGATTGTGTCATCGTCTGGAAATATGACCGTTTTGCTCGTTCTCTTAGTGTTCTAGTCACAGCCCTTGAACATTTTAATAAGCTTGGTGTCGACTTCATCAGCTACACACAAAACATTGATACTACAACACCGATGGGGCGCTTGTTTTACAACATGATTGGCTCTTTTGCTGAGTTTGAAAGAGAGACTATCGTTGAACGAGTGAAAGCAGGATTGGCCAATGCCAGAGCAAAAGGCGTGCGCCTGGGCAGGCCAGAGAAAGACCCAACGGCTGCTGAGCGCATTACGGCCCTGCAGAAGGAAGGCTTGAGCCTTAGGCAAATCGCGGCAAAAGAGGAGCTATCAGCCGCCGGAGTTTTGAAAATACTGCGCCGCTCAAAAGACAACGACAACAAATCATTGATTCTTGCACCAGTTGAACTGACGCTTGATGTTGACATAGAGCGGGAAATAGTACGAAAGACAGTTTCGAAATCAGCACCATTAGAGACACCAGAAATTTACCAATTCAGAGTTGTCATCTGCGATGTATCTCCCCTAATCTGGCGTCGAGTGCTCGTTAGAAGCGACAGTACACTTGAGCAATTGAGCACTGTTATGCATGCATTATTTGATTGGGGTGGTGACCATCTCCATAAGTTTATGGTCCCAAGTCCATTTGGTCGTGGCCTAGAAATTGATGAAAGTTCAGCAGATAAGCCACTGTCAGTCATGGGTCTTCAATCGGGGGATTGCCTTCTTTATGAATATGACTTTGGTGATAGCTGGATACACGAAATTGTCTTAGAGAAGGTCACAAAATTTAGCAAGCAACGCCGCTATCCTGTTTGCACAGCAGGCAAAAACGCTGGACCTCCTGAAGATTGTGGTGGCCCTTATGCATACATGAATGCTCGAAACTTTCTCAGTCGTCGCAAGGGCAAGCCTGCCAAGGCTCCTCGCGGGCGCGTTTCAGTCTTTGAGAAAGAATTTTATCGTGAGAACTACAAAGGGTTTGATCCAGACAAATTTGATCGTGAAGAGGTTAATCAGCAACTAGCAGAATTGGAATCAGAAGCTCTATAATGCCTCACCCTAATCGTAAAGCACGGTATTTGGTTTTTGAAGCCGTTATTTCAGACTATAATTTCTAAGAAATGAAACGACCCACTCAACTAGCAGCTCTCTTAGACTTTGACCGCGAACTGAAGACGAACGGTGCCAATGCATTGACCACAGAAAGGCACCAGCAGCTCTCATTGTTCTCAAGCCCAAAAACCTCATTGCTAGTCGGCGTTGATGAAGTAGGTCGCGGTTGTCTGGCTGGTCCAGTAATGGCAGGTGCTGTCATATTGCCTGAAATTGAACCCGATTCTGATTTTGGCAAACAACTTTCGGCACTAAGAGATTCAAAACAACTCTCAGCCAATCAGAGAGAAAAGTTGGCCGGTCTTATCAAATCGTGCGCTGTCTATGCCTTTGGCACTGTTAGCCACGAAGAAATTGATCAACTAAACATTCTACAAGCCAGCCTTCTTGCCATGGAAAGGGCTGTTTTGCAAGTCTTGCGCTCTATTCCGCATAAAGCTCATGACGTTGTTGTCCTGGTCGATGGCAAAAAGCCACTCAAAGACCTTTCCATGCGTCAAATTCCAATAAGTTTGGGAGATACACTTTCAGCTTCTATTGCCGCCGCTTCTATAGTGGCAAAAGTTGAACGTGACAAGTTGATGCTGGAACTTGCCACGCAGTTTCCTGGTTATCACCTAGAAAAGAATAAAGGCTACCCGTCAAAAGAGCACATAGAAGCAGTATCAGTGCTGGGAATGAGCAGCATTCACAGACGAAGTTTCTATTGCCATAGTAGTGTGTAGCAAACACATGAAAAGAAAAACTACAAAAATGAATGTCTATATGATTCTGCCAACAACTCATTTGGATGAACTTCTGCGAGTCAAGTTAAGAATAGCATTTAAGAACCATACGACTCAACCAGTTGTTCAGACAGGGCTTGAGTTTTGGATAGCTGATCCTGGCGATCGAGAAGAGGGAATTACTGGAATTGCGGTTTTAGCTTCTCGTGGAATTGATATAACAGAACTACTAAATGTCTGTGCTGGGACAAGAATAAGTCCGCATCTAGTTTGTACGGCTGATGAGCCACCCGCACAGTACTTCTCTGCGATTGACGTTAAGCAGGCGAATGAGTGGTTACTAGAACCATGAGAATGCAGGTGTCCATTGATTGCAGATTGATCATGAATACTGAGTGCGCGCTCATCCGGTGTGGAAGAATTTCAAGTTGAAACAAGCAATTGAACTAACTGAAACAAGCGTATATTTCTTCTTCGGCAATACCAATAGTGCCAGAGGTGATTTCTATCAGCGCAGCAAAAGAGTCACAGTGCCACACCTTGATGTTAAGCGGCGCTTAATTACTGGTGCTGTTCAAGGTACGGAGCCTCAGCCCTACCATGTCCAAATTTTCTTCAATAAGACACCGCCGATCATAGCTAAAACCACTTGCAGTTGTCCGATGGGTGGAATGTGCAGGCACGCGGCTGCTCTTTTATTACATGCAATCAGGATTGGACTGGTTGGCAGTTCGCCGCCGTTACCAACTGAAGCCTCACATTCTGTGTCTTTAGGCAGGCCGCTAGACCGTTTACAACTAACGCATAACCTTCCAAGCTGGGTTACCAGCCTGACTGAAGCCTTGGGCAAAAATGAGGGAGTGACTCAAAATTCTTCAAACATAGATTCTGTTTTTTACCTTATTGATGTATCACAAGTTCCAAGTCGTCTGCATCTTAGAGCCGTTCATGCGAGAAAACTTCAAGCCGGGGGCTTCGGACACACGCAAGCAGTTGAGATAGAAAGACTGGCGGCCAAGTCAACCGCTTATGTAACAGCGGAAGACAGCAAGATTTGTCAGCTGTTTCTCGCAGACAAGCGCGACAGTAGCAGGATCGCCCATAGTGCTTTTCCAGAAATTCCGGAGATATCGGGCGTCATTATCGAAAAGCTTCTTGCTACGGGCCGCTGCTACTGGAAACATTTAAGCAATAACCCTTTAAAACTTTCTACAACTAAAAAGGCGATGCTTCGCTGGGAGACCCTCGGCGACGGTAAGCAAGTTCTGAAGATTGATACTGGCGATGACGGCGACATAGTTATAGTAGCGGGAGGCGCTTGGTACGTTAATACTACCGAAGCCAAGCTTGGTCCTCTTGAGCCACCGGTGCCTATCGAAGCAGTAAGGAGTATTTTAGCCGCACCACCAGTAGAACCACATGAGGCCGCAGCTGTAGCCGAAGTCTTCAAGGATTTTCCAGCGCTAATCCCTAAACTATGTACCGAATTTACAACCGAGATTGTTATTGAGAAGCTTCAACCCCGGCTGAGACTAACCACGCAAGAAGAGACCAACTATTGGCACAGCGACCACCACCATGGAACCAAACAACCGATGGCGCTGGTCAAATTTGACTATGGCAGTGCACCATTTGAAAAGCCGGGAGTATCCGAACGGCGGACTGTTGAAGGGAATAAAATCGTCATTCACAAAAAAGATCTTGATGCTGAAGCAAAGTATTTAGGCCAACTGAAGCAGCTTGGTCTGTTCAATTTGAGGAACGCGCCTAATGCTGACTTTGACGCCCTTCTAAAGTTTGCAGATGGCAATGATGAAGGCGATTGGCTGAGTCTCTCAACTGTGGGGCTGTCAGTCCTGAAAGAGGCTGGCTGGCAGGTTGAAATTGATAAGTCATTCAAATTTGACGTGGTTGTCCCAGAAGAAGAGTGGGTGGCTGATGCCACAGAAGGGTCTAATTTCTGGTTTTCTCTTGATCTGGGGATAACAATAGACGGAAAGAAAGAGCCTCTCCTGCCAATTATTCATGCGGCATTGCGGCGTGTCGTTGGCACAGATCCCATGGCAGAAATTGAACAGTTGAATAAAAACGGTATCTACTATGCTCAACTTAAAGATGGTCGCTATGCAGCTCTTCCTTTTGAACGAGTAAGAGCCATAGTGGCCGTGCTGTTCGAGTTATTCGACAGAAACAGTAGAGCCATTAGAAGCAACATGGACGTGACGTTGTTTCAAATAATGCAGCTATCCAAGGCTGTGTCTCCAGGAGCTGGTGCTAACAATCAATGGCTAGTTGGTAAAAAGCTCCAAGATTTGATTGAGAAAATCAGGATTTTTGAAGGTATCACATCAGTTGCACCACCAAAGAGCTTTAAGGCGAAATTGCGCCCTTATCAGTTAGAAGGCCTGAGCTGGCTCAATTTCTTGAGGGAGTTTGAACTTGGTGGCATCCTTGCTGATGACATGGGCCTGGGTAAAACTGTTCAGACATTGGCTCATATTGCTATTGAGAAGCACGCCAAACGTTTGAACAAACCGTTTCTGGTGATTTGTCCAACGTCAGTCTTGCCTAACTGGTTGAGCGAGATTGAAAAATTTGCTCCAAAGCTCAAAGTGACCGCGCTCTGGGGGCCGGAGCGTGGCAACGACTTCAAGAAGATCACCCACTCAGATATCGTTGTTACCACCTATCCTCTAGTGCCGCGCGATATTGACACATTGGTAAAACAGAAATGGAAAGCTGTGGTTCTCGATGAGGCTCAGTTTATTAAAAACCCGGCAACGCAAGTGGCCCAGGCTGTGGGAACACTGCGTGCTGAGTACCGAATTTGTTTGACCGGCACACCGATTGAAAATCACCTCGGTGAGCTTTGGTCTCAGTTCAATTTCCTTATGCCTGGCCTGCTAAGAGACCTACCGACCTTTAACAAGAACGTTCGCACACCAATAGAGAAGCAGAAGAATAAGCTAACACAAAAGGTTCTGGCTGCTAAGGTTCGCCCTTTTCTTTTGAGAAGGACCAAAGAACTTGTGGCCAAGGATCTCCCTGAAAAAACGGTGATAATAAAGCGGGTTGAACTAGAAGGCGCTCAACGTGATCTGTATGAAGCTGTTCGTTTGACCATGTATGAGAAAGTCAAAGAGGCTCTGACATCTAAAGGCTTGGCTCGAAGTCAAATAGTAATTTTAGATGCACTTCTGAAATTAAGACAGGTCTGCTGTGATCCCAGACTGGTAGCACTGACTGCGGCAAAAAAAGTTGAGGCTTCGGCGAAGTTGCAATTACTCCTTGAGATGTTAGAGGAGCTTATTGCAGAAGGAAAGAACATCTTGCTTTTCTCACAGTTCACGAGCATGCTCGATTTGATCATCCCGGAGTTGAACAAGAGGAAAATAGGCTTCGTTGAGATAAGGGGAACTACACAGGACCGAGCAACCCCGGTCAAAATGTTTCAAGCTGGCAAAGTGCCGCTCTTTCTTCTAAGCCTCAAGGCCGGGGGCACAGGCCTGAATCTAACGGCAGCAGATACTGTCATACACTATGACCCCTGGTGGAATCCCGCTGTGGAAAATCAAGCCACCGATAGGGCTCACAGAATAGGTCAGGAGAAAGCTGTCTTCGTCTTTAAGCTCATAGCGTCAGGGACAATTGAGGAGCGCATGCTGGACCTGCAAGACCGGAAGAAGGCTATAGCTCAAGGCGTCTATGGCGAAGACAATGCGCTACAGACACGGCTTACCGCTGCTGACCTGGAGGCACTGTTCACGCCGCTAGCGACCACTAAGCGCTAGCCAAAGAGAGTGAAGATGCTATACCTGATATGGAGTTTTTGCGATCGAGGCGGGAATGCCCAAAGCAAAAATTGAGATGTCACTTAATCAAAAACAATGATGGTTTACAGAACATTGATAAAGTGACTGGATAAGTGACACAAAATCGACTGTTTTTGCTAGAAAATAACTTGTTCCGCAAACGGCCGTATAAGTGACAGCACAAAAAAGGGGCAAAAAAAATTGCTAATAGGCTATATGCGGGTATCAAAAGCTGACGGCTCCCAAACTGTTGATTTACAGAAAGACGCTCTCGTGGCTGCTGGCGTCACGAAGAAGCGAATGTATGAAGACCAGGCTTCGGGCAAAAAAGACGACCGCCCTGGTCTAGACGCGTGCCTCAAAGCCCTGCGCGAAGGTGACACGCTGCTTGTTTGGAAGCTTGATCGCCTTGGCCGCGACCTAACTCACTTGGTCAATCTCATTCAAGACCTCTCAAAACGCGGAGTAAAACTAAAGGTACTAACTGGGCAGGGAGCCAGTATCGATACCACCACAGCTTCAGGCAAAATGGTGTTCGGAATCTTTTGCGCGCTAGCTGAGTATGAGGCCGCGCTCATCTCTGAGCGAACACTGGCCGGACTAGCCGCCGCCAGAGCACGCGGACGAGTCGGTGGCCGTCGCCACACGATGACGCCAGCGAAAGTACATTTAGCCAAGGCGGCAATGGGCAAACCGGGTACAGTAGTCAATAATCTGTGCGAGGAACTGGGCATAAGCCGCCAGACTCTCTACCGCTATGTCAGCCCGACTGGGGCGCTCAGGCCTGACGGCAAAAAGCTGCTCAAGAAGCGGTAAACGGCAAAGTCCGCACGGCATGCCATGCCTATCAACGAGATTGCCTTATCCGGCTTACCTTGACGGTACGATTTCATCGTACCCAATTTGACTAATTTACAAAAGCTGGCAGAAAGCAGCTGCAATTTATCAGCAGCTTTCTACCAGGAAAAGGGGAAGATAGCTTAAATCGCTTGCTGGCACCCCTCGCTCAAAGTCGCTAAAAACCACATGGTTAACCATTTCAAAGGTCATTTTCCCAAAGACAGCCTAAGTCGTTCATTTTCGGCGAATACTATTCACCCTAAAACACTCTATAGTAGAAAAATTCAAAAAGGCAAAGAAAAAGTGCCACCGATGAGAGTGGCACAAAAAGTCAGACGCTCTTCTCTAAAATGAGAAGAGCGTCTGTAAAAATACTCGTCTAATGCGAGCTTTATGGCAGGGAGGGTTTATAGACGGCAGGCGTGTACTTTAACCGTAGCGGCCGATAAACATGACTGATAACGGTGGTCTTTGTCGAGATCACCCATGAAGCACCCCAAAGACGGGTACCCCTAAAATAGAAAACGGCAAAAGTTGGGAGAGGGTGGGAAAATTCATTTCCCATAACCATCTCGCATACAACATTTCACGACTTTAGAAACCGCAGTGAAACATAACGGTGATGCGCGACAAATATTGTAAGCCCGAAAACAGCAAGTTTACCCAACGTATCTTGTGAGTTAAACGGACTCGGTCAGTAGAGCAGTAAGTCGCCAGGGCGACGTACTGCCAATTACAGACCCAAGTGTATGCCCTACCTTGTTAGGTATCGGTCGATCTATACTGACTCAGGTCAATATTTCGCTCTTTTAAGACGGTCAAAAATGCGGCTTTATCAAACCCTCTCTTTTCGAGGCTGCGAATGAATTTAACTATTCTTGCGTCGACGTTCTTTCGATCATTGTTGACCTTCCTTCTTATATTCAACAGCACAAAGGCATGAAGCCTTCTTAGCTTTCTATGAACATATGATAGATTTTTACCTGAAAGTCTTTTCAACGCAATGGCTCTGCGTGCCTTGCGCTTTTTCTCATATTCATCAAGAACATTCAGAATGCTACGCAGAATAACCAGTTCCACTCTTTGAATCAGCTTCTTCATATACCAGAGCGTACCTCACTACTATTGATCGAGCAACCACTGAATAATTACTGGATCCTTTGCTTTTTCAACCAAACAGACTAGCAATCCCATTTCTGCATTCTTTTTGCAATCTTCCTCTTCTTTTTTTGCCTCTTTCACAGCATTCACCATTGCTTGTACGACACCTGCCTTTCCAGTGCGCTGGCCCTCCATAGCAGCCTCCTTTATCTTACGTATGGTATCCTTACAAGCTTTCTCACATTTCTTCACTCTATCATCATACTCCTCAAAACATTTCTCGCTAGCCTTCACTGACATCATTCTTCTTAGGGCTTCAGCCATCTCTGCTACCGATAGAACAGCAAGAATTGCCAGTCCCGACATACCAAAACGACCTGCGGAACCCAGGCGAGTTGGAAGAGCTTCAATTGGAGTTCGCAGTGGGCTGGTCAGGGGATTCGGACGAAGAAGAGTTGAGGTTCCTGAACCACCTTCAAATCCAAGCGGATCGGTTAGATTGATAGGATCATTTACCACATAGGAGTAAAGGTTCAATTGGCTAGGAATGGAATCTGCGCCACATCCACCAGCACAAGAGCAACCACAGGCTGCCTCAATTTGATAACCAATCGGATCCGTCTGTAAAAACCGGCCATTTGCTGGATCGTAGTATCGCCGCTTGTACAAATACAGGCCAGACTCAGAATCATAACGCTGACCTGTGTAACCAAAAGTGGTGCCAGTAGGAGTACTCTCACCAAAAGGTCCATAAGCATTTCTGTTAGAAACGGAACCCGCATTGTCAGTGACCGCCAGGATTGAACCTTGCTGATTGGCATGAAGGAATGTCAACACTCCCGTGTTAGACACCTGGAGCAGAGGTTCATCGAGCCCGGTACCATAAACGTAGCGATTTTGCAGAGCACCTGACACGCTGTCATAATCGGCAATACGCTGCCAACCAGAGTAGATGTACCTGGTTTTGGTAGTACCGGAGGTGGTAGCACTCTTCTCTGCCTGACGGTGGAAAGGATCGTAGACAAAAGCGAGGCTAGTACCAGCCTTGGCAGAAGACAGCAAGTGGTTTTCTGTGTCATAACCGTGAGTCCAAACGCCATCACTAGTCAGGCAGCCGTTTCCGTTATAAGAGAAAGGGGTGCCGCCAACTTGCGGATATTGGTTAGTTGAATTGGCCGGATCATAGGCAAGAGAGCCTGCGGCACCTGGGTGCCAGGAATACTGATTGTCAGAGAAGTTCTGGCTGGTGATTTGATGAACAGCATTAAATCCATATGCCAAAGCCAGATTTGAACCAACAAAGTTGTTGGTCAGGCTCGTCAAATCGTCGTTGAGCTGCCAATCATAGGCAACCGAACCTCCCGAGCTGAAAGCCATACTTGTCCGGCGCGACAACGGATCATAGCTGAAAGAAACCGCATTGGCAGTATTGCCGTTCAACTTGATTGTGGAGAGACGGTTGAGCTGATCATGACCTCGCTCCACATAGTAGCCGTCAGGGTAAATTACCTTTGTCACGTTGCTGTTGGCATCAAGTTCAAAGGTGACAGACTTGGAATCTGGATAGATCTCCTTGAAGAAACGACCAGCCGAGTCCCACTGCTGCTGGAAAATACCAGAAGAGGGGTCGCCAGCCACAATAGGCTTGCGAGCTGAAAGGAGGCGTCCAGCCAAATCGTAGGAATAGCTCACCGTTGGCTGGCTTTGTGGACGCCTGGTCAGAATGCGATTCAAGACATCGTAAGTTCTAATTACTGTGCTACCAGACCTGGTCCTGAAGTTGAGAAGGTTTCCGTTTTCGTCATAAGACTGATTACGTTCAAACGTTCCATCTGGATAGTTTGTCCGGTTGGGACGATCAAAGCCCTCGAAGGTAAAGGTCGTGATATTTCCTCGCGCATCTTTCATACTGCGCAGCTTGCCATTGTCCGTGTACAAGCGGGTTTCGCTAACTACACCAGATGGATCGGTCACTGTGCGGACTCGATTGAGAACGTCGTAACCATAGACATACTCACGGTTTTCAGCATCACGCACCCGGCGCAGTCGGTCTGCTCCATCATAGAACCAGCGAGTGATATTCCCGGCAGGGTCAGTGATACGGGTCTTCTTATCCGACAAACTGTACCCAAAGGTATATATCTGCCATGGGGTGGCAACAATACCAGTCTGCCTTCTGACAGAGGTCATATTGCCATTTTCATCGTACGCAAAGCGTGTCTGATGATTGAATGGCGCAGTCTCAGTTCTCCGAGTCATACGACGGAGAACGTCAAACTGGAAGGTGGTGGTTCTACCAAGCGGATCCTGAACCGAGGTCACGTTGCCAACGGCGTCATAGCCAAGGTTTGTAGTAAGGTTCAGATGCGGACTGGCACCCGAGTCAGCCACCACAGATAGGAGCTTTTCAGTTGCGGTATCGTAAACCATACTCCTCACAATTCCCGTTTCATCAGCTGTTGTAAGCATCTGACCGCGAGCGTTCCATGTCATCGTTACAGTCGGAATTTGCCCGCCCACTATCGGACGTTCAATCTTGAGCAGATTGCCGGTCGCCGGATCATAGGTAAATACGGTGGAATTACCGCGTCCATCAGTTGCAACGCTCACCTTGTTCCAGAGAGGATCATAAGTATTGGTTCTAACAATGTTTGCGAGAGCAGAGCCTGGCTTAGCAACGATCGTTCCAGTGAGAACGTTGTTATTCAGATCATATTGCAAAGTCGTGAAGTTACCTTCTGGCATTGTCTCTTTCACAATACGACCGAGCCCATCGAACTCTCGAAGCCTGACATTACCGAGGGCATCAATGCTTTTCACAGTGTTGCCGGCACCATCAAAGTACTTGATACTCGAATTTCCGACCGGGTCAACAATCTCAGACCGCGAGCCAGCAAAGAAGAAATTCTTAGTGTGCCCGAGAATATCAGTCTTGCTCTGAACTCGTCCCAAGCTGTCGAAGGTGGCAGTAAAGCTGGCATCCGTTGGATTTTTCGGCTTGAAATACTTCTGCAGTCTACCAGGTGAATCATACTCAAAGGTATAATTCTGAGCCAAAGCATCAGTAACCTGTGTCAGCTGATTAGCACCATCTACGGTGTAGCTCACAGAAAGCCCGGTGCCATCTGAGACCGAAGACAGCACATTACCCGTGTAGTTAAACGTCAGGGTGCGCCCCATGCCGTTGTCGACAGTCATCAGCTTACCTGTATCGTAGGTTAGTGTAACAACCACGCCCGAGGGATAAGCAATGGTACTGAGCTTGTAATCAGTGTTAATGTCAAAGGTATAGGCAATTTTCTGCGGCGTGGTCAGGATGTATGAACCAAAGCCGCCAGGCTGCGTGAGGATGGAACCGTTGCTGCGAGACGACTGAAAGCTTCCGTCTGGCAATACAGAGAAGACCATATCTTCAGCAACCATCTGAACAGTGACAATGTTACTTGTCATCTGATCAACCCACCATTGGTCACTGAGGTGCGCAATCGTCAGCTTGTCCACAGGCAAGGTGGTGTCACTGAGAATATCCAGATTGACAAAGATCTGAGTGATTGAGGCAACAGCACCTATCGGCGATTCACTGCCAAGACCCAAGAAGCCATCACTGTACCTAGCGCCTTGATTTGACACCTGCGCACGAGTGTCCCAATTGTGCGACCACCCCATGCCCAGAGGTCCGTTTTCCAGTTTCAGACGCGAGTCATAGCTCGGAGACATAGGCAGCGAATAGGGAAATTCACCACTACCAACTGTCAATCCGCCGCCTGGGCTAAGATTCAAGCCGCCAGATCCTGTGCTGACATCATCATCTTCATCTTCACATTCCTTCTTTTTCGGCTCAGCAGGCCACCAACCGCGACCGAGGCCACCGGCCCAAACTCCGAATATCAAGCCACCAGCGCCGCCTTGAGGGCGAATTATCGACCACCCTTTCAGTGACCAATGCCCGCCATTGAACAAATATCCGTTGTTCTGAGGAAGAAGAACGTTTTCCCCAACGGCAAGATAGTTGGTATAGAGGTTGTTCAAATCACCGGCGTTGTAGTTCGTGAGCGCTGGAACAACATCACTGGTCCAGTTTGCGGCTGTACCCTTAAAGATTTTTGCTCCTTGGCTAGCGGCAGTATCCATGAGCCGGGTCGTCGAGACTGCCAGATTGGTATTACCAATCGACGTAATAGCTGTTTGCTGCTGGATGGCCAGCATTTCAGCAGCGTAGAGGTGCATGCCGCGCAAAATACCTGCTGCGGCAAGGTTGGTATTGGCACTATTGAGATTTGACCAACTGCCAATTTCGCTCTGAATATCGATGCCAGAGAAACTCAAGCCACCAGCTTCAATACGATAAGAAATCAGGCAAACAATGTGGTGATTCTTGTACGTTGTTCCTGTCATCCGGTTGATGAGATCGGCAACCCGCGATAGCTGAGCGGAATAACTCGCCCAATGAGCAGCCAGGCGTTCACCAAGAGCTGGTTCTGATACCGCGAACTCACCCGCTCCGCCGGCATTGAACTCGTTTTGATACTGAAGGGCCGTGTGATGGTCGAATGAACCCTTGCCAGCGGGGCCAAAGGAGCTACCAAGCAAGTAATAGACTTGAACACCAGCAATCTTTGGACCTTGGGTGAACTGGAAAAAAGTCTGGTCACTATTTGTATTGGGATAAGCGTGGTGGGTGACCGTAACCTGAAGATAGTACTCAAAGAATTGACCCACAGTAGTTCCTGTAGCAACAGTAACTCCATCAAGGGCCAAAGTGGGAATCCAATTAAAACCGGATGGCACGAAGAACAATGTCAGCCGATGGCCGCACAATTGATCTGAGGTCAAGGTCACGTCAAAACCGAAATAGACTAACCGAACGCTAGTCTTGTATGCCGTCGAAAAATCACCGGTAAATTCGACTGGTACATCACCAATAGCCTGATAGGCCAAGGTTGCAGGGAAAGTAATCGGCAGAGTCACCGGCACGATTTGACGACCGCCAACGATATCGTCTGTGGTGGCTCCTGGGTTGTTGGTCCTAATCCAGTTGGCCAAGTTCATCGACAGCGTAGACAGATTATTTCTGACATTGTTGCGATTTAGGTTCTGCACCCAGTTGCCAGACGGGTCGATGGAATAGCCAGCACGAGCATTGCTGAGAAACGTAGCGGCCGAGTAGCCCGTGGCTGTCGCCAAGTTAATTGCAGTTTTGGTTGTGTAGGTTTTGAATGACGGGTCCATCACCACCCAGTTAGGTATGGCAACGGTACCGATATTCACCTTCAGCCAACAGTGAGCCAGCAACAGCTCTTCATTTGGAGCCGTTCCAACAATACTGACAGGAACACCGGCGTTCGCCAAAACGGTGCTGGCAGTAGCAATGTTGTTATCAGTGATGCCAAGCCAGGCAACAGCCTGAGCAAGCGTAATTTGAATCTGGCCCACTTCATAGTTGGCCTCAAAGTTCGCTTGGCGCAAAAGTGCCGCCAAGAGCGAGCACAAGTCAAAGGAATTGCCGCAGCCGTCCAAAAGTGTGCCCAATGGCCCTTTGGCCAAGCCCATGCCGACATCATGCTCGATGTTGTTATGCACAAACTCGAACATGAGCGATGGGTCATTCTTCAGTGCCCGCGCCATTTCAACAATGGAGGCTGCACCTTGGGTAGTATTTTGGGCAAGTGACCTGACAGTCGGTGGCTGCCAGATAGTTGGCACTGGCCGACTATTGATGATTTGCTTGGCAGTGTCGGGATGCACTGCTGGCATCTGGACGCCTTCGTGGCCAAGCGGGGCGGAAGTCGACGGAGAGGGAGGCTGGAAGGGATTTACGGGTTGTACCGGTTGTGTTTGCGTTGTCATTTTGTGTTTCCTGTTTCGTTTGTGTGTTTTTCGAGACATCGTCATAGAAGCTAGACAAGCCAATGGCTTGCCTGCTCAAGTACGTTGCCAGGTGCATTTCTCAACAAGTCCCAGATGGGCATGTAGAGACGGTTGACGTGCGATTGCCAGCGGCGTCATACGAGTAGGTAATTACCGTTCCGTTAGTGAAGGTCACGGTTACAAGACGACCGAGGTTGTCATAACCGTATGTTGCAGTGTCAGCTGCCATGGTGTTGCTCCTTGTGAGGGGGTGAGTTTGTTTTGCCGAAGAGAGTGCTAAATGCATCTTTTCGGGCATTGGATTTGAGGCATTCTTCAAAGGGATTGTTAGGGCCGATCGAGGATGCTGGGCTGAATCTAGATCAGCCAGTTAGGTTTCGAAAAAATTGGTTGGAATTGCAGCAACGAGTTCGGGTCGCGAAAAGTTATTTGTCTCGACATCCGAAAGTGTCAGCCGCTCAGCTCGAATAAATCGGGGCGGGGAAGAGGGGGTTGGGGTTAGAGAGAGTTGCTTGGTTTGGCTTTTGGGGCATAGCGAAGAAATCGGCACGAAGTCAATAAGACATAACGTAGTCGTTCTCAGACTCATGATTTCCTAGCCTTATCAGACGTCTTCTTAGCTTATCTGAGCTTGATTTCCGCGCTCTATCAGCCACTCCCTACTAGCTCTTGCTTTGAAGATTTACTTCTTCGGCACCGCAATTGGTGTCAGTGAAACTGGCTTGTCCACAAGCTGCTCCCAGAGGTGACGAACAGCCGGATCCTTCAGCGCCTTTGCCAGGTCTGCCTTGTTCTTCGCCAGTTCAGCTTCCGCCAATTTGAGCGAAGTCTGCATCACCTGCTGATACAGCACAAAGATTTGCTCAGAACTCAAGTTCTGGTTCATGCCCTGCTCGCAAAGCCTAAACAGGGCCTCCCTTTGGAAGCTTATGAACTGTGACCTGCGAGCCAAATCGATCACCGCAGTCTGGAAATCCAGCTGCGCTTTAACATCAACATTGGGGTTGTCGAGCTTGACCTGGGCCAGCATGCTCGCCACAGCCGACATCGCAACGTCAGGGCTGGGCTCAGAACAGACTGCCATTCCTTTACCATCAGGCTTTGGAACCATGATGATGCCCCTGGCCGCCGCATCCAGGTCAACGACAGTGGGCTGACCAACTGTGAGGGGGTGTACTCGCACTGACGGTGCCACAGCACAACCGCCAAGAGTTAGCGCGGCAACGGCCGCGAGAATCAGAGAGATTGCTCTCATACGTTTTTCCTTTGTTTTGCCTTACCAAAGGAACCCTTACCAAAGAAATCTGGTTCGTTCCACAAGACTGGCAAATGGGGCCTTCTTTGCACTAGCTCCAGGCTCCATGGCACTGGAAGCGGGCACAAACAAAGGCGAGAAATCCGGTTGCTCCGTTTTCGAACAGTCGCAATCGGGACAATTAGATTTGGTGGCACCAGCACAATCCTTACCATCTATTTCATTAGAGGTATTGGCCTGCTGGTCCAGAAGAAGCTCTTGAGAGCTTGCTTCGTGCAGCGGTGCAAAATCAGGCTGATCCATATTTAGGTCTCTTTCTTTAGGTTCAGAGTTAAGAACTGGGCGGCTCCGTCGGAGTCGCAGGATCTGCAGGAGGAGGTGTTGCAGGAGGTACAGCCGGGGGCACCGCAGGAGGGGTCGCCGGTGGCACAACAGGTGGCGTGCTACATGGATAGAACTGACCTTCCAACACCGGGATGATTAGCGTCGTCAGAATCAAAACCACTGAGCCAAGATATGGCTGGTACCAGGTGAACGTCGCAAAAGGTCCGCCCATCGCGAACACCCAAGCGCTGAAAGCCAGGCAGGCAGTGACCCAGTGGAACATCTTGGAGCTTACAAAGCCTTTTGGGGCCGTTTTGACGTAGCAGACATACAACGGAGTAAGCGCCAGCAGCGCGCCGAAGACGCCCCAGCCCAGCCACAGCGGCGGGTCGACGCTGGCAGTAATGCCAGTGATCGCCACATATGCAGCAAGAATGTCCGCTGGAATGTATTTGACGAGCTTTTCAAAGTAGCTGTCAGTGACCTTACTGTCAGGAGGCGGCTCCTGAGCGGCAAATTTAAAAAGGTTGAACATACAGTTCTCCTTTATCTATTTTGTTGATTATTAGTGCCGTGAGTCTATGACCCATGGCTCAATTAGATTTTCAGCAGAGCAACCGGATAGAGAGGCTTCAAAACCTTTCCAATCAACCGCTCTGCGCAATGGCCAGACAATCGATGCATCTGTAAAAGCGATGCATTAATAGCGCTGGCAAAAACCATCGAGAGCTACGCTCAAATGGCTTGTGTCAACGCTATAGCCTGAGGGGAAGATCGACACCTTCCCCTCTTTCCTCAACTTCCTTGATCAGGCAGCCACAGGCAACGCTTCTGACAAGAAGCGCTTCAGCCGCTTGGAGACATTGTCGAGCTTTGTCAGAGCAACGAGACTCTGCTCGCTATGCTCAGAAGGTCCAACCTGAGCCATCAAACCCTGAAGAACCTGCACGGCTTCCACTTCATACATAAGCCTTGTGGCTTCGGGCAACTCACCAAATGCAGGCACTTGGCGCAGAGCAGGAAGAGTGATCTCACTGTTCTTCTTATCATCGCCAAACGAAAGTGCCTCGCGCACATGAGCCGGAAGGAAATCAGTTGGTTGATTCTGCATTCCACCAATATTGAATGGGGAATTGGCACCACCAATATTTGGCATGCCTGGAATATTTGGCATTCCCGGAACACCAGAAAGGCCCATACCAGAGATGCCGAACTGGCCGCCAGCAGATCTGTTTATCCTCACCGACCCTCCAGACAATCCCAGTGCAGCCATTGGATCGAAATCGAATGCACCACCGCGATTGTTTCCATGCTCCGAACTGGAATATGGATTAGCTGTGCCTTTAGGAGCCGTGAGCTGATGATGCCGACCCGCTTCGTGAGCAGGCTCGACAAACACATCGACTTTGAGTTCAGCCTTGAAGCGCTCAGCAAGATTGTGAGCCTGATCCCACGGAAGAACATAAGCCTTCGGCTTCTCAATCAAGGCGACTTCAAGCCAAGACTTGCCAGCAATCTGCTCCAGGCAGAAAAGTGTTCGCGCTCTTGCTGAGCGAAGGAAGTAGCTGCGTTTCATGATGATGTGCCGCAGCCCGTGGCTCATTTCAATCAAGAACGCTGGCTTTGAGACAGGATTATTAGACATATTGATTCCTTTGGATATTGATTTCAGTCAAGGTTATGGCCAATGAACAGCCAAGCTGTCTATCTATTGCCTGCATAAGCACAGCAACACAGAGATAGATGTATAGAAAATCAGGAAGGTCGCAAAGTATTACACAGACTGCAACTTACCGGTATGTAGTAGCGAATGTTGAAGCAAATAACGCCTAAAAACTAGACCATTGCTAGCATCTAGCAATTTATGACCTCTTTTGCAGCACACCAAATTCTGCCCAAATCTATTGCCTAGCAAGCTACGACAACTGGCGATGCCCAGATTTAAGCATCGGTTTTACAACCAGTTTATGCGGCTTTTCGCACAAGAAACAGCGCTATCAACGTATTTCTTGCGCCCTGCCAAAGTGGACCGATAGCTGAAGAGTTGAGCGTAATCTGAGCGCGGCTAATATGTGTAGATAGTTCAGTAGCTCCCGCATACCCCCTTAATTCGCAAATCGCCAGACCTAACTTCAGACGCACAACCGCTTGACTTGCCAGCTAGCCCACCAGATAGCAAACAGCGAAGGGCTGCTAAGCATTGAGCCGACAGCGAGTTACCGGTATGTAGTAGTGAATACCTAGGCCAATATCGCCGAGAAGTTAAGCTACTAGACACATCCAACGCTTTATGCCCCTTTTTGCGGACCGCCTAATTTCGCCCGAATCCTATACGCAGCGCGGCACGACAAACAGCCAGCACCGCGCTCAAGCATCGACCTTACTATCCTTTTATAGGGTTTTTTGCAGCCAAAACAATGCCACCAATGACTTTTATTGAGCCCGGCCAAAGTGGCACTGGCTGCTTTCGGGTTCTTGATCGGATGGTAGTGCGGCACTAATTGCTCATAGGCACCTGACAAGGTATTGGCCTTAATCATGGTCTTGCCATCACAATGCGGGCATCCTGTTCCTTCTTTTGCTCTTCTGCGAATCACAGCTTCCCATTTGTGCTTCTTATTCTTTTGGCACTGCCAATGAACTTTGCGCATACTGCCAGCAGTGACATTGAAAGGCGTCAGATCGCTATCTTCGTTGAGTCGGTGATGCCACTCGGCCGCCACCTCAGGATTAGTCTTATTCAAACAATTGACCAGCACCAGACATCTCGGGCAACCTACACCACGCTCTGTCCTGGCCTTACATGAGGCCTGGTAAGGTGGATGGTCACTTGAGAGGTGCATGCAAATCCACTCACGTGCGCCTGTGTCTGTCGGCAGCACCTCATCAGGCGTTATTTTCTTCGCCTTGGTCAAATGCTCGTTGCCATCAAAGTTCCATTCAATGGCAAGGTCTGGATAAAGCTCAGCTAGGCTCCCAGCTACTACCACCCGCTTGCTAGCGCAATATGGACAACCAGCGAATGGCTTTGTACCAGTTCTTCTTGCTGGAGTTGAACTCCAACGGTGCAAATTAGAACTAGAATTTGAATTTTGACATTGCCAAATAACGTGCAGTGAATGCGAGTTTGCTGGCACATCCTGCCGCTCAAAACTTGGCAGTCCTACCACTCCAACAAACTGTTTGTAGAGGCTTTTATAAGCTGAACTCTCTAGCGTCTCGCCTTTGTGCTTCTGCTCATAGCAAGTGACACAGCCGCGCTTACAGAGAACGTCAATGAAAGGAATGTAGCGGACGTGTCCTTTTTCACACTTCCAGTAGACCCTATGCTCGATTGGTAGCTTCTTTCGCAATTGCACATAGCCAGTATTGCGTGGGTCTTTCACAAACAATTTGGCTAGTCGCACATGGCGCTTGTCTGTCAGATCAACTAATTCAAGCTTCTTAAATCGCGTACAGTTTGGGCACTGCTGTGGATTTTCTTGAGCATTGCGAGCGGCTACCGTAGCACTGAATACAAACCAACATTTGTGACAACACCAGCACCTCAACTCTCTGCTATCTGAATAGAGTTGATCAGGTGGAGTAAGGCCAGGTTCTTCTTTGCATTCATCTCTCATCCATGCGGATAACAGTACCCCAGGCTGGCGTTTCCCTGGCGAGCGCTTGGCGCACACAGGGCAGCCACGTGTGCCACGAGCTTGATCAATAGCGCTTGTGCGACTGGCCACAGAAACATTCTTTATTAGCTTCTTGCAGACGGCACACTTCCAATTGAATTTGAGCGGAGAGCTTGGGCTGATATTTTCGGCCGTGTACAAACCGCGCGCAATGATCTCATCTGCCAGGCTTTTATATCCAGAAAACAGCGTTCTCTCTGGCATCTCTATGAAAGCTGCATCTCGGCCTTTGGTTGTCACGCACTCTAACCTGCGATCACTAACTCCCAGTAGACAAGTAGTATGCCTCTACAGCTTGACGATTAAACTCTTGCGCACCAACCTCTATTAGATTGAGATAAAGATGATACGCAGGTCAGAAATCTAACTATCAAACGCGTGGCATTGAACGAAACTCTTATCAAGCTTGGTGTCAATTTCTCTATATAGTCAGCGGTACAGGGTCTCGGGGGGATTGGTTTCTTGTGAAAGTAGTTAAACGTGGGGAACCATCAGACTACTGATCCACGAGAAGCACCCGGCCCAATGACAACCAATGCTCGTTTCAATCCTTCATAGTGCAACAAGCACAACAAATTACCCTTATCCATAAAATAGCTTGGTTCTACACAAGGTTGATTGGTAGCCGTTTTACATCATTCTTACGTGATTAACGCTTCATGTCAGCATTTTCTTGCTAGCGCAGCTCGCACTTGTGAAGTGCCCGAGATGCGCTAGCAGCCTAGCATTAGCGACTTGCCATATTAATCCTTCCTTTAGATTTGATGCTAAATGGCATTTTTCTTGAATGCACAGAAATCAGTCTAGACCTCAATTTGCATTGATTGCATTTAAAATATTTCGTTACCTAATTGCTGCGCTCGGCACAAAAAAAGCAGTTGGTACTTCGCTTTTGCTGGCATTTCGCTTTTGAGATATAGCGACAATTACTCATCAATAGAAATACTCATATGGCCATATCATTGGGCCTACAGTTCCCAATGCCGATTACCACCGGCGATTACCAGCATTCACAATCTAAAGTCGTTATTCCGCATCAATATCAATTGCGCTCAGCTCTTTTATTGCACTCAGTTAATGAAACCACTCACAATCACCTGGCGCTACACTGAATATATCCAAAGCTAACCAATTTGATATCTTTCGCTACCCCTGCTAAGCAAAGGAGTGATCGCAACAATCTCCCAGATGACAAGCGGAGTAATAGATATCGCGATCTTAGGCAATACTCAGGATTTAACACATCGACTACTTAAAGCCAATCAACACTTGACATTACGCTGGATACCGCCGATCGAAACAGCTCAAATGCTGGGTAGCTTTTTCAATACGTGCTTTAGCGACTTTCCTCGCTATCAACCCGTACATGAATCCGCAACCATGACAGATAGCTAATAAATATACGCTTCGTCAAAGCGTTCATGCTCTAAAAGAAAGCAATGAATACAAAGAAGTCTGTATTCATGAACACTGCTGAAATACACTCAGGGCCTTCTCAATATTGACCTCGCGCTCTTTAAACACCCTAAGAGTGGCCAATATCCTCTCGACCTCAACAGCAATATTTGGCCCTGCTGCATTTTTCAATCGCACAGCACCACTCTCATCCAAGAGCCAACCATACGTCTTCTTCACCAACTCCGCTCTCAGTGAGAACAGCTGCGTCTTCAGTAGTGCTTGCTCTCGCAGCTGCCGCCTCAACCTGAAAATATCAATGGCTGAAACGTAACTAGTTGAGGCCGTGGCATGGTTATACATGCCTGTTGTTGCCAGCGCTATTGACCGAACATCTTGTCGATTCAACAAACGCATCGATGGCAACCGCTCCTGCCAAACGGCCCAGGGCAGAACATGACTCCTTAAAACCATCCTGCTTCTACTTTGTTCAGCAATTCGTTTAGCTTTCAGTGCCGCCATCGATGGCATAAATTGACTCATTTTCCTACCGCTCCTTCAGCTCTAGTCTTCTATGCCTTTCACAGTTCAATTCTCATGCTCAATCAAAAGCTACTTCTCACCAGGAGTGTGAATGCCTTGCCTGAAACGCTCCCTAATTGAATTCATAGGATCAACTACTGGCGGTGTTACTACTGGCTGGCTATTCTCAGGCGCTGGAGTTGGGGCTGTTTCAACTTGAGGCTCTTCTATCGGCTGAGGTCTTTCTAAGTGAAGATCTCGTCGTTGCGGCCGGTAATATTGCGTCGGATAATTAGGCTGATTTATTTCTTGCTGTTGATACTGCTGGGGTCGCTGAGACTCAGTAGTGTTACTGGGATTACTAGGACCGTTACTTCTCATTGGCCCTTTCTCTGGTCTTGGTTGCTGCCAAGGAAGAATGCTTTCTTCTGGCCTTGTGTCTTCGTATTGAGTATGTATTTTCGTTCGCGCTTCAAGTTCTTTTCGCTGTACGCTCTCTGCCTCAAGCACTATCCCAATAGTAGTCATGGCCAGTATTGCAAGTGCCCAGTTCGGTGGCCGCAAAGCAGCATACTTGCTTTCTATCTTTTCCGGCAGTGGTATTCCCACTGCTCGCTTTAACTCATATGCTGTCTCTTTGATAATCTCATTGGCTTTGCTTCTCACTAGAGGCGAGTCCACATGCCACCTTTGAGTAATTTTCGACCTGCCAACTAGCTCAGATATCCCTGGTATGTTCTTGCCTGCAAACTGCTCATATATTGGCTTTTGTTCACTTTCAGGCACAGCCTCAATGAATAGCTCTAGCATCATATGCCTTCTTGCTTCAGTTGGGGGCGATAGGAAACCACCGAGCATTTCGCTGAATATCAAGCTAAAAACAAGCCGCCCGGCTTCTGGCTCATCGTGCTTTAGAGCCATGAAAAACGGCCCAACATGCATCTCAACCAGCCGCGCTTTGGCCTCTGAGTATGCCTCTTCTAGTGCGAGATTGCCAAAGAATGGCGGCGGGTTGTCCTTCTTGCGATCGAGCAAGATATCTACTCCACGACAGGCATACCAGGTGCAAATGCCTAAAGCCGCTCCGAAGCTCGCCGCCGTTATGCCGTCATGATTATATCCAGGCACATACTTCAGCACCACAAAGAAAATCATCAGAGCCAAGGGGATGCCTAAAAATGCAGCGACCATACAACCTCACTTTTTTTGATTCAGATTACAGACTTGCTCTTGTCACTGTTAGTTGTGTTCGTCCAGGTCATCCTCAATTTCAATCTTTCTCTTTCGACCACGCTTCTTTGCAATCGATCTACCTCTGCTATCGTCTTCATCCTCCGGCTCTTCTTTGCTCTCAGCAGAGCTAACTGGCAGCTCTACTGCACTGAACTCATCTACTGACTTCGGCGCTTCTTCGACTACTGCATCTACAAGGGAAGTAGCAACTACTGGCTCAATAGCTTCAATTGCCTCTGCTGGGCTTTCTACCGGTGATTGTTCCTCGGCAGCAACGAACGGTTGAAATAATGCAGGCTGTGTTTCTTTTTCTATTTGGCTTTGTTGCTCAAGCTTCTGCTTGCCCTTTTCAGGCGCCTTCATCCCACTAGACTGCCAATCACCAACCACAGGCTCAACCGGTGCCTTAACGGAGCCCAGAATAACCTCAAGTAGTCTTTTCTCTTCGTCATCTGGTCCGTCTATCTGAACCGCTTCTTGCTTGTCTCCAACCGCAGCTTCGGCAGCTGGCTCGGGGCTAGAAGAGTTGCTAGGTGCTTGATCCAGTGCGGAATGCCTCAACCAGTCCTTGTCGATTTTGCTGGCTTTCTTTTCTGTAGCCATGGCTTCGTCTACAGGAACCCCTGCCTTCTCTTTTTGACCTTTCTCGTTGTCTTTTTTACTATCGTTTGTGCCTTCTTTCCTGCCTTCTTTCGTGCTTTCGGCCTGGTTCTCCTGGCCGCTCTCTTTCTGGCTGCCTGGCTTCTTCGCCCAATCTGGTTCTTTGCGAGCCTCTGCACACGCCTTCACCACCCGGTCATCAATCTCAATTTTCAGACGCGGCAATGGCGGCTCAGAAGTTTGTGTCTCGTAGTCCCTCCACGTGAACTTGTCCACCAATATCGGCGGCGTCACCGGCGTGAACGCTATGTACTTCGTCGTATCCAAGGCCAGCAACTCGCTTGGATCAAGTAACTCCCTGCCTCTCTCATGCTCTGTAATTTGGCCGCTGCTTGTCACTTTGCGCTCAACAATCGTCTGCCTGCCAAGCATCTCCGATATTTGCTTGGCCGTCTTCAAGTCTCTCGGGCGATAAAAGGCCTTGAAACCAGGCTGATTGAAAAGCAACTGCGCGTCATTGCGACCATATGCCTCTTCTAACTGGATGTAGTCCTGGACGCCTATCATCGCCGGTATGCCCCGGTGCCTAATGATCGTCAAATTAGAAGCAATGGCATTAATCACTCCGAAGTTAGTGAACTCATCCAAGCTCAAAAACAGCGGGTGCGCGAACTCTTTTTCTTGCGCGAGGTTCAAGAAGTAATTGAAGATCATCGCCGCCAATGGCTTCATGTGCGGCCTGTGAGCTGGCACCGCCAAATAGAACGTGAACAGCCGGTCTGGCAAAGCTGCTAAATCAGGGTCAGTCTTCTCGGTCAGCGCTACAATCTTTGGGTTGGTCCAGAGAGAAAGCCTGGTCATCAGGCCAGAGAACACCCCTCGCTTTACTCCCTCCTGAGCGGTATTGCTGAACCCTCTATACTGCTCCTTGGCCCAAATCGATGGACTCTTTGCAATAATCGCAGTCAAGTTGTCTGGCCCTTCGTTCAAAAGCTGCCGCACAAAACCAAGATGTGAATCTATCGACTTGGCATGGGCAATCAAAACTGACAGAAGCTGCCTTTCTGAATCTGGCCAAAAAGGATCACCGCCAAAATTCTTGCCAGTAGTATTGTCGATAATCAGCCGAGCTAGTGCCTGTGCGTCATCAACTCCTCTCACTGTGTCAATCGGATTGATGCGATCAGAACCCATATCATCAGGGTTGAAGTAGTAAATTCTGTGCCCAGCTTTTTGCCTATATCGCGCGGTCTTGAGAAACAAATCTGGCATCTCGCTGCCTGCCGTCGCTTCTGTCACTATTGCGCTCGCTCCCAACCTCTCAATTAAGTTGGGGATAAATAGCGCGGTGGTCTTGCCGCAACCAGTTGGCCCACAAACGAGCGAATGCATGTTGGTGAATTCAGTCGGTAGTGTCATCATTGCGCCAAGCTCTAAGTTCGGCCCAATCACGAATCGCCTCGCGTCTTGTTTATTGGCTTCAACTAGCCCGGCAGCTTCAATGTCCTTTACCGTGGCAAATCTAGCCGAGCCATATTTGCTTGCCGGCGGCCGAGTCTCCTTTAATTTCTTCAGTGACTCCGCTTTTTCAAGCAGCACTGAAGCTATGTCTTTCCAGATAGCTGAGCACTTCTCTGTGCTGCCATTGTTCTTCAGCTCGTTGACTTCGATATTTACTTCTACGCCGCTTCCAACCGGCTCCCAATTGCAGATAACCCGGTAGTCATACGTCCAATTGGTCGTCCTTATCCGCTCAGTTTTTGATGCAGATGCTGCCAGCTCACATAGCTCATCGTTCACTAGCTCAATTTTGAAATTGTGCCTTGCCAAAGCTGTCCTAAGTAGCTCAGCTACTCTCTCCAGCGGAGCCTCTACAAATTGCTTACCTCGTGCTTGTGTTGGCATTTGCCCTCATATATTTGCTATTCGCTTGGTCTGGGCTCGGTGCTTTGTATTCTCGATCGTCAGTCGCAGCCCTGATACTGCTTAGGCTGTACAAGCGCGCGAACTGCCCCCTTCTGCCAGGCCACATATCTTGCAGTGGGATAGATTCTTTCGGCGTAGCGGCCATATAGATTGGTGGCATCAACTACAGCTTCTTCAACAAACCTGCTCTTTTGCTCATTGCTCAAAGTGCTGAAACTCTTCTGCTTTTCCCACCAGGACTTAGCGAAAGCTCTCTGCTCACTGACAGGAAGATATTTAAAACCGGCTCCATTCTTGGAATAATTCAGCAAATAGCTGTCGTAATCTCCATCACGTTGCGCTACAAACCTATGCAATGCATACGCAAACTGGCACATAGTCCCAGCCGACTCTTTTGTATAAGCCGACGAAAATTCGCTGTATGGCGCAACTAAGTACTGGCCTAATGGTCTTTTTGAGCCGTTGCCGCCTCTAATTCCTGTCGGAGATTCATCAACTCCAACTGCTGCCCTTCCAAAATAAGGCCTTGAATTAGCCACATTTAGCAGCATCGCCAACTCGCCCTTCTTTCCAATCTCAAGGTTTAGAGCTGGCAATCTATGACTTTTGCACTGCGCACACTGAACAGTCAGAAGCGCTAGCACTAGGCCAAGTGTGAATCCTCTATTATTCATGTAGTCATCAAAGCCTCCACTCAAGAGCAATTTCTTTCTACGAAATCAAAAGGTCTCCTGGGCTTCCTGCTTTTCTCAAGCTGCTAACTGTGGCTAGCTACAAATCAACGGCCTCTTCCCATATCACTATCATCATCCCCTCGATCCTGCTCTTTGTCATCTCGGCTCTGGTCTTGCTGGATGCTTTCTACTCGGCCATGAGCCTCCATCGAGTTTCTCGCCTCGGCATTGGCAGCCAACTGATCACGACCAGCACCTTTGTCTTTAGCCTGGCCTTCAAGCTGCTCTCCCTCGCGGTCAGACCGATCAAGTTCCTTGCCTGGTTCTTTGCCTCGTTCTGAAGCCGTCTTTTCGCCTGCCTCTTTATCTTCTTTGCCTGTTCTGTTTTCTCTGTCGAGGTCTTTATTCTTACTATCAGGGCCATCATCCTCAAGACTTTCACGACTTGGGTCTTTGTGCTCGCCGTTTTGTTCTTTTGAATCTTTCTCGTCCTGCTTGCGCCATTTGGCCCGCTCCGCTGGCTTGCCATTCACGAGCTCGTCAAAAGATTCCCAGCCGCGGTCTTTCAATTGCTGAACGTCGTACTTACGCACTTCTGCTATTTCACTATCAAACTCTTGCGCTCGCTCTGGAAACTTCTCTTTCAGAAGCTCCAGCCGCGCAATATTCTGAATGCTCGAATAGTGAACATGCTCTTCTGTCAGTCGCCCTCGACTCACATACTTGTATTCTTGACGGCTCATCTTCTGATAGCGGCTATCAGAAATATTCAAGCTCCGCCTAAGCTCTTTATCTAGCAACCTGTGCTCTTCAATGTCACGAGCAGCCTTGCCATCTTTGTCATAGCCTTCTTTGTCATAGCCTTTATTGTATTTCTTGTCGTGCTTGTACTTAGCCTGCTTCTCGTAGTAGTCGTCTCCGTACTTCTCCTTGGCCGTTCGCCAAGTGCCAAGCATCCCATATTGCTCTTTTGGCAAATAATGAGAATAATCTGCCTTCAGATACTCATCTAACTTCTCTAAATCTTCTGACGAGCTAAAGCGGCTATACGTCTTGCCATCAGCAACAATCTTCTCATCAGCCGGTAGCTTCTCTACAGCTTTCTCTTGTGACCACTCAATATACTTGCGCTTTTTACCGCTGAGAGAATCCACCCCAGAACTAGATTTAGATCCTGAATCAGAGCGCTGCTTTACTGACTGTTCCTCTTCTCTTTCTCTTGCATCGCTGTCTTCTCGGCCGCTATCACGTTCCTTGCCTTCTGCTGGCTCCAGCTCATCGCGCTTGCGGTAAACATCACCAACCAGTCTTTGAAATTCGAGGTCGCCCTCGCGGTCATAGTTACGGCTCAACAACGCCCGGTCACTCTCGCGCTGCAAGTACCGCTCCAGCTGGTGCTCCCTCTCAATATATCGATCCCCAATATCCCTGATTCGATCTAGGTCTCGCTTACTAAGCGAGACCTCAACACCGTTCTTGTCACGCCCTAGAACAACAACATGGGCGTGATTATTCTCTGTGTTCTCATGCTTCACCGCGTACCAAGTCAAATCTAGGCCCTTCTCGCTGCCTAGTTTGTCCATGATCTCTCTGGTGTAATCTCGCAGGTCAACGGCATTCAAGCCGGGGCTGAGAATCAGCTTGTGTGCAATCAGTGGGCTGCGCTGCCTGCTCTCGTCAAGAACCTCCCTTATCCCATGCTTAACCTCGTCACTTCTAATGCTTGCCCTCGAAGCATCAAAAATAGGTCGGCCATCACCCCCTCCTCTGTCTGGCCCTGCTCGGTGCTGGATATAGTCAACGTGGGCGGCCATCTTACCCACGCCCCGCTCCCCTCTCACATACCTAGCCTTAACTACTGATCTCATCAGCTATCTGCTTACGCAATTCTTCTAAATTGTCGTCCTTGTCCACGGCCGACTTCTTCAACCTGGCCACTGCCATTTTCCGCGCCGCTTGAAAATCCTTCGTCCGCTCTTGCGGGTGCGAGCGCTCAAACAAAACATTCCGCACCTCGCCTATTTCAAGATAGTTCTGAACCAACAAACCAGCTAGGCGGTTCACACCCCTTTTGTACTCAGCCACCAATTCACGCTCGGTCTCGTTCACCTCTTCCGTCTCTTTTCGCTTCATGTATTCAAGCAGTGCCGCCCTGACAAAATCGGCAATTGAAACTTTCTCCGCTTCAACCAGCTTCTTTAACCGCCTCTCATCCTTAGTGCCCAGTCTCGCCTGCACCTTGAAAGCCTCTCGTGTCTTCGGCATATCACCCTCCAATATCACTATTCCTGTCAATAGAAGAGTCCACTCTATTTCCAGCATACGGCTAATACTGAATTCTGGGCTCAACCCGTCATCACGAAATCACTACACTCGAAATTACCGCCCCCCCCGATTGCTCCGGTTGATAAGTACTCTCGAATTTTTGACTCGTTTTACACTTCTGTGTGCCACCACTACAAAATAATCAATTTCTCAAAAAGAGAGTCAGCATTTTTCGTCCTAATCACAAGGACTTAGGTAATTTTTGACTCCTTTTCTAAACGGCCAGAATCAACGAAATAAAAAGCACCACTTTTGCCGAAATCAACCAGTAAAACTCAACAAGCAACCGCCTAGAAGCTCTCACAACACAATATTTAACTATTGGTAAGTAATTAAGCCTCACCCAAAATTAGCACTTTCGCTCAATTATTAAGAAAACCTTAAAAACACTACTTTTCTTCAATTTTTGACTCTCATGCTTTCCGGCAATATCTACCCATACAACAATTCTTGACTCGTTTTAGCACCACTTTCGATTTTCACGTATCGCCTATATTCATGCTACACAAGCCATACCGAATTTTTGACTTTTACCTTTATCCTGCCTTCCACTTTTAGTGTCGGCGGAAAAAAATTTTGGTTGCGCGTCAGTCCCACTTCCTCGCCGCCGCACAAAAGTTGCCCGAATTCCGTAAGACATTAGCTACGAATGCCTTGCCCGAATAGGCGGGCACTACCCCTCTTGAGGGGTTTGGGGGCGTAGCCCCATGGTCCTAATTGCTTCTTGTTTTTTCATTAGTCAATGTCACAAATTTCAGAAGACGATGTCACAACTTCTCTATCACCGGAAGTCTCTAATAGTTTTCCCCTTAACTTAGAACACTGCTAAACATTTGACTGAGTCTGCCAAAAAACGGCCTTAGTACTTTGCCTTTTGCCGCTGGCTGAATACTCGCTACTTCTTCTACTTGTTCCGGCTCTGGTTCTTTCGTCGGCTCTGGCTCTTGCTCTCCCTCTAGGTCTGGAGACTTGCCCCAAAGCAAATACGCCGCTGTCGTTGGCCTATCCTCTGGCTCTCGTTCTTCCGATTCCTCGGCATCTAGCTCTAAGGGCTTACCCCAAATCCCATCAATGATATCGTTATACGATTCGGCTTGCTCGTCCTCTAGGTCTGGAGACTTGCCCCAAAGCCTTTGTCTAATCTCTCTCCGATTCCAATTGTCTTTTTCTTCCAACTCTAACTTCTCTAGTGGCTCTGGCTTGACGGCTAAAGCATCTTTCAATTCTGCTATTTGCTTTTTCAGCTCGCTATACAGCTGCTCCCCTGTCTGCTCTTGCTTCTCGCTCTGCTTTTGGGCCGCCTGTACTTCGCTTCTCAACCACTCTAAATCACGCTGTATTTCTTCAAATCTATCTGGCCTATCTGACCCAGTTCTCTCTTCGGCCAACGCATTAACCAATAAATGCCTCGTCGCAAATCTATTGCCTATTCGCTCCTTCGGCTTCTGCTCTTTCAGCCTTGCCCTTGTCTCCTCCCTTACCTCTCCTATTTCTTTTCTCAACTCTTCTATCTGTTTCTTTAGCTCTACCAACAACTGCTCTTCTGTTCCGTCAAGATGCAATGCCGTTCTTTCTACTCTTTTCGCTCTTTCTACTACTATGGTCTCGTTTCTCAATCCCGCTATCTGCTCTTCGATCTCGTAAAACCACTCTGGCTTGCCCTTAAGATCTGCCATCGCCTTGGCCAACAGCTGCCTCGTAACCCACGGGATATTGCTATGCTCTTCCTTCGCTATTCTCACGATCCTGTTATATACGCTCTCCGGCAAAAGCACTGTCCGCTCTACTTTCGTTGCCATATCTAACCCTCTTGAGAAGTAATCAAGATATATGGCCTCTTCTCAATACCGTCAATAAACATTCCTTTCACTTTACTACCAGCAACCGGCCATCAGCCGCCACTTCTCGCTCCCTCCCTTACTATCCGCCTCTGCTCGTCGATACTTTATATATCTTTAGCGTATTGAATCGGGGCAACTCGCATATCCAGCACTGTCTCTGCCAGAAATGATAAAAGCGACGTGCAATGGTTGTATCGTTGGCTACTGCCCCACCTATGCAGTGGGGCAATCTGTGTTGGCTTTTTTGACCATCACCATCTCAAAGCGTAGGTCCATGTACTTTGCCCAGGCGGCATCTTCGAGGGCTGCGTCTTCAGCGGCTACTGCTTGATGGAATTCGGCGCGGGCTTGATTGAGCTTTTTTTGTAGTTCTTCCATTTTGCTGTCCTCTCGTTTTGGTGCTAACGCCAATGTTTGAGGGCATATCGAGCAAGCGAAAAGGGGTCCAACGGACCGAGCACAGCGAGGCTCGCCCCTTGTAGCTAGCGCAGATCTGCCCTATTTTCGGCAGTTAGCTCCAAAAGAGGCTGCTTATGCAAGAGCACAAGAACCGGTCAAGCCACCGGTTTCAACAAACCAGCTAGTAAAGACAACTGACAGAAACACCAACAAAAGGCAAGACTATTGGATAAAAAGGGTCTAAGTGATCCGCAAACATGCCTTACAAAGCTGTCAATCCAAAGGACTCTTTGCAACAATCAAGAAGCCAACTGGGCTCTATTTCTGTCCATCCATGGGGCCAACCTGATCATGCGTGAACGCTACTATGAAGAAGATCGCCTGATTGAAAACATCATTGCGCCATTCCCTCTGCACCTCAGAAAAAGAACTCCATTAAGCATCGCTCGACCCGACATAGCAGCACAGTGGTATCACACAAAAAACGACGGATATGGCCCTGAAGATTTCAGCTACGGCTCCAACCTCAAAGCCTGGTGGCTCTGCGCTAAAAACAAGGCTCACGCATGGCAAGCCACAATCAAAAGTCGCACAAGCAAACAAGGCGCTAACTGCCCTCACTGCTACTTCGAGTCTTATGGTCTTGACCTCAGAAAATACCCCAACGTCCTAAAGTTCTTCCATAAACAGAAGAACCAAGACATCGACCCTTTCAAGATTCCCATCGGCGCTAACATCTGGTGGCACTGCAAAAAAGGCATAAAACACGAGTGGTGCACTAGGTTCAACATTGATGTAGTCGATGCCTTCTGTCCATTTTGTCGCGGGCGCAAAGCCGCTCCAGACAACAACATCACCAATTTCAAAACCCTTTCTAAAGAATTCCATCCTACTAAAAACGGCAAGCTGAAAGCCAAAGATCTAGTGCCAGGCTCAAAGCGTAATATTTGGTGGAAGTGCGCCCAAGGCGACGACCATGTATTTCAAATGCGGCCCAGCGAAAGAACTATCAAAGGCTACAATTGCCCGTTTTGTAGCCACAGACGGTTCTCAAAGAGTCATTCTTTACTTGCTGAATTTCCAGAAATTGCAAAAGAGTGGCACAAGGCAAAAAACGGTGAGCTAAAGCCATCGATTGTTTCCAGCAAGGCCAAGCAATCCGTCTGGTGGAAGTGCCGCCAGGCAAAAGACCACGAATGGGAAGCTACAATTCATAACAGGACATACAAAGGCAATGGCTGCCCTTATTGCACTAATAGAGCACTATCAGCCACTAACAATCTAGCAACTCTATTTCCAGATATAGCCCAGCAATTCGATCTAAAGAAAAACGCACCCATGAGACCAGATCAAATTATTGCTGGCACTGTTGATGAATACTGGTGGAAGTGCACCCGTGACCATTCTTGGAAGCGCCCCGTTTACCTACGAACAAAACGAGACAGCCGCTGCCCAGAATGCCCTGAATATGGCTTGCCTCGTATAATCACATCACTTAAAAAAGCCTTTCCTAAAATAGCAAAGCACTGGCACCCAACTAAAAATGGTGACAAAACCCCTGAAAATACTTCTTTTGGCAGTAAGTATGTCGCCTGGTGGCTCTGTGATAAAGACCCAGATCACCAGTGGGAATCCTGGGTCGGGCATATCACCAGAAATGGCTACAAGTGCCCATTTTGCCAAGGCAGTAGGCTGTCTGCGACCAACAGTTTGCAAGCCCTACACCCCGCTCTTGCTCGCGAATGGCACCAGAAACTAAACGAGCAAAAGGCGAGTGAAACTAAACCCGGCTCTGCCTACAAGCCCTGGTGGCGCTGCTCAAATTGCCACCACGAGTGGCAACGAGAGTGCTATCTCAGAACCCGTAGGAAATCTGCTTGCCCACAGTGCAAGTCTTACCCACGCTGACTTTGGCCGGTGTATAGTCAGCCAAAAATCTTTAGTCTACTTAGCGCTGCGTGTCTGCAAGTATTCTAATATAACGTCTGCTATGCCTGGGCAGCCCATACCAAGCGGAATGGATCGCGACAAAGCATAGGTACGCTTGTCCCATCGTCCATTAGCTAGCCGCTCTGGGCAACGAATCTCATAGCAAGTAGTCAGCTTCTCAATGCTCACAGGAAAGGTATTTTTTTCCAACTCACTGGCCGATTTAAAACCAGCTGCCTCCATTATCAAAGAGCCTCCGGGTGCTTCCATCGGAGCCTCTATGAGGGGATTGCCAACCTTAAAGGCTCCTTCCAATGCAGCAATCAGCTCTGATCTATTCTTATAGTCGAACTCTTTGACTGGCTCCATCTGAAGATAGTAGCCAGCCGATGTTTTATAATCCGTAGCAAGGTAGCCTCTCTGAGCTGTCAAATAGAGGCTTATCCATGTTTCAAGAGTTTCTGTTTGTGTGTTGTTCATCTCAGCGCCGTCACCTTGATTTTGACATCAGAGCCATTTTTTTCTAGTTCTTTGGCAATTTTCTCTAGCATATTTCTCTGCTCTGAACTAATCGCCCCATCAGGAATGCCCAAATGAAGGACTTTGTCCTTCACATCTCTCGGATTGATCTTATAACGAGTTGAGCTAAACATATCGCCCTTCCAGTCAGAAAGTTCTTGGACATAGCCCTTCACTCGTTTTTCAAAATGCTCCATGTCCTGATAGCTTGGCGCTCTTAGTTCTATCGATTTTATGCTTGTCACCAAGCCTTGTTTAAAGGACCACCCGTCAACGGCCGGGAAATTATTCGGCAAGGCTTCTCCTGCTGCCATAAATTTGGCTTTCAGACTGCTTTCTACCTTCCAGCCAGTCAAAAAATTAGCGCCTTTCCAGTTGGAGTCTCTAACATCTCCTATAGTTTCACTCACTATCAGATGCTTAAGCTTCTCAACCTTAACGAGAGCACCGTCCCTCCCAAGAAGTAACGACCGGCCGACTTTTCCACCGCCACTCAAATCATCGGCTTTCGACATAGCCATGTAAAAATCGCTTGCTTGAGAACCTTCACTGGTCTGAGCAACAAGTTTTGGATCGAATACTTTTCCAAGACCTTTTTTTCCAAGACATTGCCATGCTTCAACGTACTTGCCTAGTTGTTCTTCGGGCACAAGCTTAGCGATTTGCATAAGTGCCACTGTCAATTTTTCTGACTTCGCAATACTTGCTATGCCACCAGGTATTGCAAGACCGGCAGCAAACTCAGTCGCTATCTCGACCTTCTCTGCCTCGCTTTTCTTACCCCACTGCTGATCTATCTGTGTTCCCAGCCAGCCTATGTCCCTAAAGACTTTGCCAGCATCACCACGGGCCGCAGCGCTGTTCATATCGCTGATGTACAAAGTGCCCATACTCCAAATGTTATGGCCGGTGACAGCGGCCCTCCCCATTACCCGATAGGCTTCAAAAGCCGTTTCTAGCGCCCTTGGATTTTGGCTTTTTACGTCTTCCGCAAACTGACAAACCTTCGCAAAAGATTGACCCAGCCCTACAACTGCCTCAAATGTATGAGTAGCAAAATTCTCAATACCTTTTGGGAATGCTCGCGTTATTGCTTCCAGCTGTTTGTTGTAGTCTGTGCTGATAGCTTCCGGGCACTTCATCAGTGCTTCAATTACTGCTCTTCTTTCTTCTTGCGGTAATCGAGTAAATACCTTCCATTCATTCTCTTTATGAGAATCAGGATACTCCACATACCCCGTCATTGCCTTCGGCTGCCGCTCACGCATATCATGAACGCCTGCATCTTCTTGCTCGTTAGCATCGATCATTCGCCTGCGCTGATCTAAGACATCGAGCTTCTCTTTTGCTTTAGGAGACATTTCCACAAGCTGCTCTCTTGCTAGTTGCCTGTATGCTTGCTTTTCAGATCCTTCAGGTAAATTCTTGGCCCAACTATTCAGAAGTGACACTGGCTCTGCCGCCGGATTTTTTCTTACCTCTGCCGCAATAATAGAGCCTGTGTCTAACTGATCTTGCCAGTCCGATACCTTAGTCAACAACTGCTCAGCCTTGCTTGTTTCCTGCGGCATGACTCTGGCAGCAAGGACATCGATGCTGCCGTCTTTCCTCGGCATAACTAGCTCAATACTGTGTTCCTGATTCTCCCCACCGGCGCTGCCGCTGTGAGCATTCCGGTTCAGTGCATGGGCGGCCTTAATGTCAGACGCTCCGGCCACCCTAGCTTCTTGAGCGTCTGCACTTTTCAGCATCTGATTTTCTGACGCCCGCTCTGGCCGGTCGCCCTTCTCTCTTGCTTCTGTCATAGCAGGCTCCGGTTCACCCTCTAATTGTGCCCTGACTTCAAGCATTAGAAACTGCCGAAGTCTCTGCCATTCAGGAGCTTGGGCGTCAAACTGACCTAAATACAAGTTCTCCCTTGACTGGGGTGGAGGGCGGGTAGCCAGCAGGCTTTAGCCTGCCCAATCCCCAAGGCACCAGGCAAAAGATTGGTAACAGTACACTGTTCTGGGTGGCGGGTGGGTAGCCAGCGCGGAGCGCCAGTTTTTGCCACCGAAAATTATCATTCACCGATCGACAACAAATAGAAATTATTGACGATGGTCGACCACCTAGAAAAAAGCCGCCATCTGGCGGCTTTCAGACCTTACAATTACGACTTACACCACTTGCGCCATATTTTTGGTTGCCGATCCCTTATGCAATGCTCGCTTTCTTTATTGCAGATTATGTAATCGTCAATTTCTATGCCTAAAACTTTCCCCGCTCTAATCAACTCCTGTGCCATTTTCATATCTTGCGGGCTGGGAGCGACTGAGAGATCTAGTGTGTGCCGCGTGTAAATAATAGCGGAGAAATTAGAAACAATCGCAGCTTTAAATACTTCGCTTATTTCTTGCAGTATTTTGCCGGGGCGCTCTGCAAGCTCAATATAGCCACATACCTGCCTTTGCCTATCCACGTTTACAACAAAAGTGCGCTCTGTTTTTGATAGACTCAAAGCATAAAAAAATTTTTGTCTTGGTATTGATATTGGTATTGATGTTGGTGTCATTTACTATCGTCCTCTAATTGGCTTGCTGTGCTTGCTTCATCCGTTTAGATCCATTTCTGACTGACTTTCGCGTATGCTTTGCGATCCGCCATGGCTGACAATGACGCGATCTAAAACTTGGACGCCACGCAGCTCCTCAGTCTTAATCAGTGTTTCGGTGTTTTTTAGTTTGAATCTTCGCCTGCTCACTTACCCATGTCGCTCGGCTGAGTAATGAGCATAAGCACGGGAATCTAAGTCAGCAAAATCAAGATTTAGAGCGTCGCATACATGCCTAATATCAGCCAATAAATCAGAGATGCCATCTTCTGGGCACTGCTGCCAATCGGCTCGGCTTGAATGATCGTAGTATCCTGCCGGTCTGCCATACGTTGGCTTCCCCCGCAAGGCGGCCAAGGCTCTAACGGCTCGTCTCTTGTTCCTGTAATTCATCAACCCTCCTTAACTAAGACCGGCAAAATTTTGCCCATCGAAATAAGTGGCCAGGCGCTAACCCTGGCCACTTATCTCGCTCAATGACTGAGATTAAAACCACAAATGACTGTAGTTTTCTCTCAGAGAATATAAACTTGCTGCTGTCACGATCACGTGATCAATCACCTGAACACCAAGAAGCTCACCGCCTGCTATCAACCTCTTTGTTGTCTCGATGTCTTCCTTACTTGCGTCCTCTACCCCTGATGGGTGATTATGCGCGACGATAATCGCATATGAATTATTCAAAATCGCAGCTTTGAAAACTTCACGGGAATGCACTAAGGAAGCAGAGAGCGTCCCATGTGAAACCTCACAAAACCCGATCACCCTCAGCTTGCTATCAAGGTGAAAAGCAATAAAGTATTCTTCTGAGCTATGGCGAAGTGGCTCGACAAACTGACCAATGCTATCAGCTGAAGTAATGGCAATTGGCTCCGGCCCTGGTTCTCTAATCAATGCCAATTTCATTTGAGGAACTATATATTTCATGTGATTCTTGATCATTCGACTGCTCACTTTCTTACTCTGCATCTCATTTTGTGCCTTCTGCTTCTTACTGCGAGCCTTAATCACGCCTATGTTCTGGCTCTGGCTCCCACTTTCACCCAATGACTTGCTTGCTACTTTTCTTGCTACTGTGCTATTCATTGCCCTTTTCCTCATTGCTTTATTGGTTAGTTTTTCGTCTACTTTTCTGCCTTGACTAAACCGAGTGCGCAGCGCACCCCATGCGGCAATGCCAGTAAAATCCCGCACCTGGGGCCTCAAGTCCTGTCTGCCGTAGGCACCCGTAGGGCTTGGACATGGACTTGGGGTGGAAGGGTTTAGGCTTTTTTGCCTGGCATGGAAGGCAGCGCGCACCAACAAAAGAAGTTCAAAAAACAACAAAGAAAAACCGACTAAAAAGAAAAAAGCCAAAAATAAGTACGGGGCAAGCACTCTCTGAGCCAATTACCATCAATGTCGACTAATCAAAAAACAAAAAAAGGAACAAAAAAAGAAGAAACTAGATAGATAAAGAACTAGAGAAAAATAAAAGTGGCCGAGACTTACGCCCCGACCACTTACTTTAATCTAGCCGTTTGCTGCAGCTAGCCTGAATTCCCTACGTGACTTTGGTTTTGTTTCAGCCGCTACAGGCTGTGTTTCTTCAGCGACAGGCTTCTTGCCACAGAGATGGAAGCTGGTGAGATTCACAAACGGCTTAGCCATCGGCACAGATACCCCGTTTATATCTTTGGTGTATTGAGACAGAGCCAATCTGCCAATAATGACCACCTCGCGCCCCTTAGTGACTGTAGCTAGCACCCGCTCACCAAGGCCGTTCCAGGCATCTACATCTATCCAAAGAGTCTTTTCTTCATCGGTATTAGAAGAGAACTCCTTAACTGCTAGAGAAAACTTGACCACTTTGTTGCCAGTATCGTCAAAGGAAACTGATGTTGGGGCTTGTCCGACATGACCTACGAGGGTGATGGAATTGTTCATTAGAAGGCACCTCCAGTGCTGTGTTTAAGTGCACCCCAATAAGCCACATGAATTTCGCAACTGCATGGACGCGCAGCGCCCCGCCAGGGGTCCGCCATTGCAGTGAAGAAAACTTGTGGCATCATTCGCACTTAATAAATCACTGCACGGAGGTAGCAAGATGAACTAACCACCACATACGGTGCATTGGAAAGGCCTATTATTTTCTGCCGGCGGACAAGAAAATGCTCAATAAGGACAAACAGTAAAAGAGTTCTAAAACCAGAAGAAGAAAAGCCAGCAGGCAATAAGAGCCGTAAATGGCAAAGGAATCTGGTGCTGAATACATGGGCAAGAGGTGGTTAAAACAGCAGAAACAACACAAAGAACAACAAAGGAAATAAACGGCATCAAAACAAAAGACGAAAGCAACACCAAATCACAAGCCCACCAGTGGCAATAGACAAAGAGAAATGACCTCGCGGCCATCAACTAGAAGAAGAAGAAGAAGAAAACTAGCCGATAACAGGCTCTAGTAGAGTCTCTAAGTCAGAGGCAAGGTCACTGGCCACCACTTCTGGCACTATCGAAACAGTCAATTCCTTGCGATTGCGAAAGCTCACGAAGTCTTCGCGATTGAACACTGCTGCCAACATTTGACCATCAACCAGTACTAACTTATCCCCTTCCAATGCCGCCTCTAAGCCCCAATACTGATCGACCTCTGCTTTCAGAAAACCATCGAGAATCACTTGATACTCGCGCTGACGCTCAACAGACCATATTTCTAGAACTATCCGCCTCTCACTAATCTTTTTGATCCGGCCCTTAATGAAAAACTGCCCTTCTTTGGAGAGCGTCTTTTGACTCGCTCGCTCTCTAACTTTCAAAGACAACGAGCCCTGATATACCTGCGGATAGACTGTCCAGACCTGGCTGCCTGCCGCTACCATCCTATTCGTCTTAATGGTATTGCCAAGCAACACGCAGGGAATCTTGACGCCGCCATCAACCTCAAATTGCCCTTGAAACAAGCCGTTAAAGTCAACGATTCGTCCCTTTAGAAATCCAATCGATTCTGGATTTGGCAGCTTGCCTGGTTCTTCTGTCATCTTTGGCCTCGGAAGTAGTTTTAGTTCTAATTCTTGTGTTAGCTCTTAGTTTCACACTCTCAATTATCAGCAATCACTTCTACACAAGTAAAGACGCACAAGCGGATATCCACCAAATATCTATTAGGCAAAAAGAACCAGTACCATCACCACCACAACCAAGGGCAACCACTGATCCATCACTGCTAGACTATCAATTTAGATTTAGGGTACAAGGAAACTACTGAATCTTTTAAAGGAAGTGCCTCTTGAACAAATCGGACCTTGTCGATCTATTGGCTAAAGAAGCTGGCTCTACAAAAAAGGACGCCGAGCAATTTCTAAACATCTTCATGTCTTCTGTAGTCTCGCATGTTGCTCGCGGTGAAAAAATAACTCTTGTGGGTTTCGGCACATTTGAAACAAGCGAGCGCCAAGCTCGCACTGGCCGGAACCCTAAAACAGGCGAACCATTAGAAATACCAGGCAAACGGGTCGCTCGCTTCAAGGTTGGCAAAGAATTCTCTGAAGCAGTGAACAAAAAAAGCAAGAAATAAATACTCTATCTAAGCTTTCTAGGAGGGACAATAGCCTTGAGCTTTGGCCCTTCATACTCATGGTAATTCACGCCTTTTGGACGATCGCGCTGGAAGCGCCAAGCAAAGTCACCAACTGAATGTGTTCGACAGAAGTGCTTCGACAATTCCCTCCAGTCAATAGCAGCCATCGCATCTGTAACTCCTTGATGATCTAGTGCCTCTACTGCTGGATTCTTTGAGTGCAGTAGCTCACGTCGACCAAACTTCTCTCTGAACAAATCAAGGAGCCTATCTAAATGTAGTTTGCCAGTACGAAAAGTTAGAAACAAAGCGGCCTCATTTTGCATTCCTTCAATCCGCCATAGCAACTTCTCGTCGCCTTCTATGGCCTCAATCATTATTTGCGTAAAATCAGGGCTAGAGCCAAGATCAGACTCAGTAGCAGGATCAGAACCAGGAGCAGGATCGGTATAAATACTGCGACGACTTCGACTCTTTTGAGTACTCTTATTTTGGCTCGCTGTGCTCTTGCAAGAAATCATCAACTACTCTTATTGACCATTATTCAGCAATCAATTTAACACTGTAGCCAGCCGTTGAATGACAGCTCCTAGCAGCAAAAAATGAGTTTTGATGGCCAGACCGCAATTGGCGCCAGCTTTAATATCACTCATCCTCTTTACAATCGTCACTTTCTCAGCTTTATCCATGATTGCGAGGGATAACTTTGCCGCAGGAAACAAACAAGCATGCAAAATCTGCTCAACAGTCTTATTGCTCCATAGCTATCAACTCACTGGCTATTTTCACTCTGTTGTAATTTCGCCAACAGCTCTTTGTTATGCTGCTCAATCGCCTCTAGTCGCCCAGTAAGTTCAGAAGCCACCTTAATTGCCTGGTCTCTTTCTTGACTAGCAGCTTCAAGCCGAGCCTCAAACTTTAACGCCGCTTCTTTGCTTTCTTCAGTAGCATGAATGGAGCGCTCCAGAGATTTTATTGCCTCTTCTTTAGTGCTATCCAACGATGTTTCTAACTTAACTACTTCCATCTTCAGCTTGTTCAATTCTTCTGTATGCAAGCGCTGCACTTGTTCTGATGAGAACTGTAGATTTTGAAGATTGCGCTGGCTATGACTTAACTGCTCTTTCATCTCATTGTGCACAGCCGTCAGTGCCGCTTTTTCATTTGATAAAGTAAAAACTTTAGACTCAACGTCCTCAAGCTTCTTAGTAGCTTCAGACAGATTTTCTTGCAATTCACTATTTATGTTCTCAAGATCTTCAATGGCCGAGACTGTCTCAAGCAGTCGCATTTCAGCGTCATCAACTTGCCTGGCTACTTCTTTTCTTTCGGCAGCAAGCTCTTCAGATGCGTGAGCGATAGCGGCCTTCCAAGCATTGTCAAAAACATTAGCCACCACTGGCGGTATCTCTACTTTGGGCTGGCCGGGGACTATTCGCTCGGCCTTCCAGTCACTCAGCCCTTTCATGATTGAACTGAAGCTGCCGCCGCCTAAAAAACCACGCAAGGCGCGAGCAGTAACGTCGTCACCTGCAGCAAGCAAAGTATCCGCCGCTTCAAATATCTCATCGCGAGTAAAAAACGCCTTCCTTGCCACAACATCACCTCCAAACCCGACTGACTTAATCGTAGCACATATTCGTAACGTAACATAATAAAATAACATTACGTAACATCGTGATTAACCTAATCACCATTCCGGCAAGAATCAGCCTGGAAATCACCGACGAAAACAGGCACGCGTCCATAGTCTTGAGGGTCAATCAAGAACTCTAGATCTTGGTTTGGCCTACTAATGCTCGACCATTGCGGCACTACTGAATGGTGCGCTACTGTCATGTTTTGTCTGAGAGCGGCATAACGTTAAGGCCAAAACCATAATCGAACTACGATAAATAGGCCGAAGACTTGGCTTTGTTGTGGGCTTATAACGCAGTCTCTTACTAACTATCCAGTGGCTATCTATACTGAGCTTTCCGTCGGCGAAGTCGCTACGGTGCAATAATAGAATCCGATTTTTACCTCTTCTAATGATCTAAATATGCCAGGAAAGAAGCGCGATATTGAAGAAATCTATGAAGCGTATCCGCTCAATAGACGAGTGCCACTATCTCGGGCCTATCCAGAAGTAGCCTCGCTCTGGGACCACAAGCGCAATTGTGGCTTCGGTCCAGAAGACTTTTCTTTCGGCTCTAACATTTTGGCTTGGTTCCGCTGCCCTAAAGGCCCAGATCACATTTTTAAGACTAGTATTTTTACTGCTGTTAGATCCTTTCGCGATGGAAATAATGGCTGCTCTTTTTGCGCAAACAAGAAGCTATCGGTCACCAATTCTCTTGTCACTATGCGTCCAGACCTCGCCAAAGAGTTCATGGAAAAACGAAACAAGATGAAGGTAAAAGATGTTATTGCCGGAGGCGCTACCCCATACTGGTGGCAATGTCAAAACAATTCCAAGCATACTTGGCGAGTGAGTTTAAACAGCCGTATTTCCAGAGATACTGGTTGCCCAAAGTGTGGAATTGGCGACACCATAGATCTCAGACGTTATCCAAAAGCGCTCGCTCAGTTTGATTTCAAAAGGAACAAAGACGTAGACCCTTACAAGCTTTCAATCAAGAACAAAGTCCACTGGAAATGCAAAGTAAGTAAAGACCACCTATGGGTTTCAACATTTAACCGGTGCAAAGGTGAACGTTGCCCTTACTGTAAAGGCTCTTTAGCCTCCAGCACAAACAACTTATCGCGTGATAAAGAACTGGCAAAGCAATTTCATCCCAGTAAAAATAGACCACTAAAGCCACAAGATATCTCTTTGACCAGCCATGAAAAGATTTGGTGGAAGTGCGCTGGCGGGTCAGATCATGAGTGGTTGGCGCTGGTTAACATGCGCGTTCGGGTTAGAACAAAATGCCCTTTCTGTCTCAATAGACGACTATCTATTACAAATTGCCTGGCAAGACTTTTTCCTAAATTAGCCAAAGAGCTTCACCCCACAAAAAACGGCAAGCTCTCCAGTAAAGAAATAACTGCGACATCGACTTTGAAAGTCTGGTGGATTTGCAGGAACAAGCACATCTTCAAACAAAAGGTAAGGAAGCGTACTCTTGAAGGCCAGGGCTGCTACCAATGCTATCTTGCTAATAAATCAACCAGACAACACCACAAGTAATAGGTCGTCTGAAAAGTGAGTAAGTACCAAAAGAACAATCAATCGATTCAGTAAGACCGCAGGCATGGCCAGAGGAGACAGTCTTTGACTCCCTCAAGACCAGGGCTAAATGACAAAAACCATTTTATACGCGTCAATCAAAACAATAATCAGCTAATCGCCACTTTCTCGGCTGCAGCCAGAAGCTGTTCGGGGCTTGCTAGCGGCTGCCCATAATAGACCTTAGCGGCCTCTGGCTTCACTCCTATCATCTTGGCCAAATACTGCAATGGCACATCTGCCTCAGCCATCCTCTTACAAAATGTATGCCGTAAAATCTGCGGAGTCACTGCAAAATCAACAAGCTGCGCATATTTATCAATGAAATAATGCACCATCTTCGGTGTCAGTCTTCTTCCACCAACCTCGAAAATCGGCTTCTTTAAGTTCTTTAGCCGGTTAGAGGCCAGGCTCTGAGAGCCAAAGGATAGCAGTGGCTTCGCTGCTGCCTCAGTCAACGGTATTTGACGACCTCTCTTTTCAGAGCCCACTAAAACAGAAAAGTTCTGCTTGCGTCCTTCGTCGCCCTTGACCGAGGACATATCACCCCAGGTCAGCTTACAAAGCTCCCCAGTCGTCACTCCTGTGTTGAGGATAAAGAGAACTATTGCCATATGTTCATCAAGACCGGCTAGCTCAACTGCTGCTAGATATTTAGTGAGCTGCTTCTTTGTCAACCACACTGGCTCTTGTTCTACTTGTGACTTGTACTTTTGAGTTAAGTCAGTAATACACCGGGCATCAATGTTCTGAAATTCGAGAAAGCGTTTAATACAGCAAAGCTTACGCTCAATAGTTGCCGGGCTATATTTTTCATCCACCATTTCATCAGCATAGTCCTGTATAGTATTAAACAGCTTGAGTTCTTCAATCTTGAGTTTGGAGTGATTATCAGTAATCCACTGCTCAAAAGCTAAAAGGTCACTTCGATAGTTCTTTATCGTCAAACTACTAGCCCCAGAATCAGCGAGAACTTTTAAATAGCGATCAACTCGTTGCGTTTTATTCATTACTTCCTCAAACAGAACATAAACCTGATTATATTCTATTAGAGAGAATAACGAAAGAGAAAAGTAACACGTTTATATTCTTTCTCGGATATAGAGAAAACATCACCCTC
>LNFM01001808.1_pt1 | contig 46838 bp, 60 predicted proteins | sample 596031 | NCBI WGS metagenome assembly LNFM01 (sample SAMN04254537, study PRJNA301005) | activated carbon metagenome | isolation source: dual media filters at the Ann Arbor, Michigan drinking water treatment plant | place: USA: Ann Arbor
GCGTTCGCACTTCGACGCACAGCAGTTGCTGGAGTCCGGCTGACGCGGCGCGCGAAACTTCGCGGCTCTTTGCGAGATAAATCTACCCCTCTCCTACTTTGGTAGGAAGCAAAAGAATTGACAGCAGCGAAAAGCGGGCGCATCATTCGTTCACGTCTGGCGTTGGGCCGGGCGACCTCCCCAGGAGTTCACCATGTTCGTTTCCTCCCTTGCTCATGACTTCACCACCGGTGCCCAGATCCGTCGCGCTCAAGAGCCGCTGACGGAAGACCAGCTGCGCCGCGTTGCCCCTTCGGTGTTCGCCGATGCTGCCCACGAGAGCCGCAGCGCCCGGTATGCCTACATCCCCACCGTGCAGATCTTGCAGGGCCTGGCGCGTGAGGGCTTCGACGTCTACTCCGCCACCCAGAGCCGTGCCCGCAATGCGGACAAGCAGCTGCACACGAAGCACATGCTTCGCCTGCGCCATCGCTCCATGCGGGTGCAGGCCGTGGGCGACTCGGCCCCCGAGATCGTGCTGGTGAACAGCCACGACGGCAGCAGCGCCTATTCGATGATGGGCGGCATGTACCGCCTGGCCTGCAACAACGGCCTGTGCGTGCCCGATGGCGTGGTGCAGACGGTCAAGGTGCAGCACACCGGCAAGATCCTGGACCGCGTCACCGAGGGCGCCTATGACGTGCTCGACGGCCTGGTGCGGGTGGTCGAGTCGCGCGACGACATGCGCGCCCTGACCCTGAACCAGGGCGAGCAGCTGGCCTTCGCCCGCGCTGCGGCGATGCTGCGCTTCGACCAGGCCGCCGAAGCCGCAGCCCTGCCGGTGGCCGTGGAAGCCATCAACCGGGCCCGCCGGATGGACGACCGCGCGCCGGACCTCTGGACGACGTTCAACCGGGTGCAAGAGAACGTCATCAAGGGCGGGCTGCGTGGCCGCAACGCCAACGGCGGGCGCATGTCGACCAGGGCCGTGACCGGGATCGACCAGGACGTGAAGCTCAACCGCGCCCTCTGGACGCTGGCTGAGGAAATGCGCAAGCTCAAGGCCTGACGGTATCCGCCGAGGGCCCCGGGTGGGCCCTCTGGGATGCCGTCACGCATCGCACCCGGCACAAGGCCAGGGGCCACCCTCAAGGGGTTTTCATGTCGCCCGAACAGATCACATTCACTCCGGCCGGCTACGGCACCACCAAGGTGGTGATGCGCCACACCACCGACGGAGACGGCTACAAGCGCCGCGCCGACCGCCTGGCAGAGGCCTGCGGCCTGCGCTACGTCAACCGCTCGCGCGGCTACGTGGGCACCTCCACCCAGTGCGACCGCGTGAAGCGCCTGCACGCAGCCGGTTGGGACGCCCACCTGATCATCTGGGCCCGCCAGGACTTTCCCGGCGACGCGAGCGCGCTGCCTGAACCGTGGATGCGCCGTCGGCCGGGCCTGTGGCTGGCGCCGGCTGCCGCCCCGGCGACAGTGTCGCCCGCGACCTGACAGCATCCGCCGAGGGCCCTGCGTGGGCCCTTTGGGATGCCGTCACGCATCGCCCCCGGCATGGGCCAGGGGCCACCCACGAGGGCCACCGAATGATCATGCACAGCATCCACAACCTGCGCACCGCCGACTGGCGCCGCATGGACCGCGAGCAGCTGCGCGTCTACCTGCGCGACACCTCGCACCAGGTGGTGCGCTGGAAGGTCAACGGCGACTGCTGCCGGTCCTACCTGGTGATGACCGAGGACGGCGGGCTCTTCGCCATCTTCTTCCGACGGGTCTAGACCGAACGCATCCGCCGAAGGCCCGCGCAGGCACCTGCCGGGCCCTCTGGGATGCGTTCGCGCGTCTGGGCTGGCATGGGGCCGGCCCGCACCCTCTGGAGGTCACCATGTCCCGATCCAATGCCCTGGCGCTGCTGGCGCTGGCTGCGTCCTGCGCGCTGCTCTCGCTGATGGGCTGCGCCACCACACCCGCGCCCTGCAAGGCGCCCGAAGTCGTGCACCTGTTGCTGAACGATGACGGCACCTACCTCGTGCCCGATCACATCGCCTTGCAGCGTGACGGCGTCGACCGCGCTTGCAAGGCTGTCCAGTAGTCGCAGCAGCCCACAGCAGGCCCGCGCGCCAGCGTCGGCGCCTTCCCGTATGTTGGTGCAAGGCTGTCCGGTTTCCGGGCCGCGCTGCGTCTGTCAATGCACGGGGCCGGCGTGGGCCAGCCCTCCACCTGAAAGGTCAACACCATGAACACCCCCCGCGCTCTCACCCTGGCCCGCCTGGCCGTCGTCTGTGCTGCTGCCCTGCTGGCTGCCTGCGGCGGCTCTGATCCGGGCTACTGCACGATGATCGGCCCCGACCTGGCCACCGGGCAACCGGCCCAGGTCATCGAGGTGGACCCGTCCACCTTCGTCGGCCCGCTGCTGCCCTGCGATGACCCCCGGCTCTACGCGCGCTGAGCTGGCGCCGGCCGGCGGCGCTGCGCGGCGATGCGGGGTCGGTACCATCGAGCCTCCACCCCCCCACCCGTTAGTGGGAAACGAGCTGGACACCAGCACCTCGGGAGACTCGACGATGACCGGCCACGAGCTGCAAGCCTTTCGGCGCCTGCTCTTCTACAGCGCGAGCGAAGCCGCGCGCTACCTGGCGGCAGACGCCGAGCGGCCGACCGGCGTGGAAGAGCGCACGTGGAACCGCTGGGAAGCGGGCCAGCGCCCAGTGCCTGAGAACATCGCAGCCCGGGTGCGCGAGCTGCTTGACTGGCGCGCGGCACGGTTGGAGGAAGCACGCGCCGACATCGATGAGCGTTGGCGCCGGCCAGGCGGCGCGCCCCCGCTGCGGCTGCTGGGCTACTTCGAGCCCGACGACTGGATCGGCCCGCGGGAGCTGATGCGGCCCATGCAGAGCGTCACGGCGCAGCTGCTGGCCGAGTCGCGGTCCGGCCTGGTGGTGCTTGTGCCTTACGACTGGCGCGCCTTCTTCGAGTGGCGGCAGGCCAAAGGTCAGAGCGACACGCTGGCCACCCGGGCGGCCTGGGCCGAGCAGGTCGACCTGGCCACGCTGGCCAGCCCGCCCACCCCCACCCGTTAGCGGAAATACGACGTGTACTTCGGCGCGCGCGTGAGGATCACGTCGCGCACGTGGTGCCGATTGATGTCGCAGGCGCTGCGCCGGCCGTACAGCACGGCGCGGCTGGCCGTGCAGGTGCGCTCAACGTGGCCCCACCACTGCTGCGGGTCGCAGCCCTGCTGCAGGGCGCAGGCCCGGCGATCTTGGACCACCCGACCTGGCCCGCCGTTGTAGGCCGCGTCCGTCATGGCCAGGCGCTGCAGCGGATCCCGAATCTTCTCCAGGCCCTGCCAGAGGTCACGGCTGAACAGCACCACGGCGCGCAGCTGCAGGTCGACGCGCTCGTAGACGTTGCTCCAGCTCCAGCCGGCCAGCGCCGGGTGGCGGCTCTTCAGCTCGGCCAGGGTGTCGAAGCGTGCGCGGCCGTCGGCGTGCCAGGTGCGCGTGATCTGGCCCAGGCCTGCGCCTTCCTCTCGTTGCGTGCGCAGCTGCGCCGTCGGGCTCCAGCAGCGTGAGTGCTGCAGGGTGATGCAGCTCTCGTGCTCAATGAGGCCGCCGAAGTAAGCAGGCATGGGGTGGTCGGGCCAGTGCGCGCGGATCTCGGCCTGCAGCATGGGCAGGTGGGGCAAGGCCTGCTGGGGCACCTGGGCCCTGGCTGCGCCCATCGGCAGCACGATCAGCAGGCAAATGGCTAGGAAGATGATGGCCAGCGCCTGCAGCGCCCGGCCAGCGCCCTCGGGCGTCTGGCGGGCGATCTTGAAGAGGTCTTGCATGTCGGCCTCGTCGTAGTCGTGCAGCGCCTTGCGCAGCATCCAGGCCAGCGCCGCGTACACCACCGCACCGGCCACGCCCAGCAGCCAAGCCAGCACGGGGCCGCCGAAGGGCAGCCCCTTGATCCAGCCCCCGTCGGGGTCGGTGAGCGTCAGCACGGCCAGCACCGCCAGGCTGCCGCCGATCAGCGCCACGTTGCGCGGGCGGGTGAGTGCGTGGATGAAGTTGCGCATGGGACAAGCTCCTTGCTCAGACGGGCACCAGGGCCACGTTGGGTCGATACCAGTTCGTGCCGTCGCTCACGATCAGGCCGTAGGCACTGTGCACGTGCACACCGCCCAGAGTCGGTGGTGGCAGGCTGGCCACCGGTGTGAACTTCATGGCTGCGGATGCCGTGCCAACGGTGCTGATCACCTGCCCGTTGAATTCGCTCACGCCTTCGCTCTTGAGCGTGCGCGCGCCGGTCACGGTCAGCACGCCGGCATGCGTGGCCAGCACCGAGATGTAGGGGCTGACGGCGCGCACGGCCACACCAGTGCCGCCGAAGGCATAGGCGCTCAGGCCCAGGTTGTTGCCCGCTGCCACCATCGCCGGGCCCGTGCCCGAGTTGTAGCCGTAGTAGGCGGGGAACACGCTGCCGGAATAGGCCACCGAGCCGATCTGCGAGGCCAGGCTGGTGTTGAAGGCACTGCTGACGGTGCGCGGAATCGATGGCGCTTGCGAACCCGGGTCGGGGATGGCCAGCGAGGTGTTGCCCTCGGCACGCACGTAGCCCGTGGTGTTGATGCTGCCCGCGGTCACCACGCCTAGGTCAGCCGAAAGCGCGCTCAGCGAGCCCACCTTGAAGTTGGCCAGGAAGGGCGGCTGCCAGGTCGTCTGGTTGGTAGCAGGGTCGTACAGGCCCTGCGTCATGATCAGGCTCTGGCCCGCTCCCGGCGTCTGCATGCCAGGCGTCCAGGCCGTGGCGGTGCTCGGGCTCCAGCTGTTGGTGGCTGGCAGGCTGCTCGGGCCGAAGGTCTGCACCGCCACGCCACTGATCACCGGGTTGCCGTTGATCAGCGCGTAGGCCACGCGCGCGCTCGTGCCGCTGGTGCCGGGCGTGCCGGGCGTACCGTTCTGTGCCACCACCACCGGCGCCTTCCAGGCACCCGCCACCACCGGCACCGTGGGCGTGGTGGTGCTGAAGGTGAAGGCACTGCGGTACACCGGCGTGGTGCCCACCGCGGCGGGCATGTCGCGGCTCCAGCCGGCCGTCAGGTTGCCCGGGCTGAAGGTGTCAGTGCTGAAGTTGTAGCTGGCCGTGGTGCTGGTGGGCGTGGCGCTCAGGCCCAGGCTGAAGATCTCCAGCGTCAGCACGCTCACGCCGTCGGTGCCCTTCTGCGCGTCGATGATGGGCGCCGTGTAGGTGCCGCCGGCCACCGTGGCCGTGGGGTCGGCAGTCTCGAAGCGGGTCTCGGTTAGCCAGGTGGGCGTGGTGCTGACGGTGGGCGCGGCGATGGACCAGCCAGCAGGCGGGGTGAGCACGCCCGTGGCGAAGTTGTAGCTGCCGCTGCCGCTGGCCGGCGTGGCCGGTGCCCCGGCCTGCTGGCGGTAGAACTGCGCCACGTACAGGCTCTTGCCGCTGGCGCCATTGCGGATCTTGTTGGCGGTGAGCACCCGGCGCAGCACCACCGCGCCGATGGTGGCGATGAACTCGGCGCTTGCCGTGTCGGCTGTGATGCCGGTGATGGTGATGATGCCGGTGGTCGGGTGGATGCTCACCCCCGTGAAGCCGGACACAGCGCCCACCGTGAAGGCCACCCCGCTGCTGAGGATGGCGGCCTCGTAGGCCACCACCAGCTGGCTGGTGATGGGCAGCTGGCCCGCCGTGGGCGTGCCTGCCACGTCGCAGGTGATGCCCTGGTGCTCGTTGACCAGGCCCCAGCTGTAGCTGCCGCTGCCGTCGCGCAGCTTGAAGATGCTCACGCGGTCGACCTGGCTGTCCCAGGTCACTTCCACCGTCACCATCTCGCTGAGCATCGAGGCATAGCTCAGCGAGCGCGACACACCCGTGCCCGTCAGCGTGGCCACGCCCGACACCACGGCAAAGCTCGGTGCACCGCCCAGGTTGGTGCCCTGTGCGGTGATGGTCACGCTGGAGGGCGTGGCCGCGCCGCCGGTGGCCACCTTGAAGATCTGCGCGTCGGCGGTGACCTTCAGGTACTGCAGCAGGTTGGTGCCGTCCCACACCACGGTGATGGTGCTGGCCGTCGGGCTCTCGCGCAGGCCGGTGGCGTCGAAGTGCTTGAACCACAGCACATAGGTGCCGGGTGGCGGCGCCACGCTGGTGTAGGTGTTGGCCTTGCCCCGGAAGAGCATCGCAGCGGCGTCCCAGTCAGGCCCGAAGCGGATCTCGGTCTCGCCGGCAATGCTCGACTCCCAGCGCGCCCAGTCGATGCGGATGCCTGCACCCACCACACTCACCGCCAGGCCGGTGACGTTGGGCGGGGCCGAGCCCTCGCCCGTCAGCGGCAGCCACGCCTCCACGGCCGGGCTCAGGTTGCCCAGGGCGTTCTGGCTCTGCACCCGCACCTCCAGCAGCCCAGGCTGAAGGCCGTCGATGTCCACCGTGTTGCCGCCGGTGGGGCTCAGCGCCGACCAGGGGCCGTTGTCCAGACGCCAGGCCACCAGGTAGCGCAGGCCGGCGGCCGGCTCCAGCCAGGTCACGGTGGCGCGGATCCGCAGCGTGGTGCCGTCGATGTAGACGGTCTCGGCGATGGCCAGGTCCGTCACCTTGGCCGCAGCGTCGCCCAGGCGCCGCGTGGGGCGCACCGTCAGCGGCTGGTTGTTCTCGATGAAAGCCCATTTCCCGGGGATGTGGCGCACACCCACGATCTCGAACTCGATGCTGCCGTCTTCGCCCTGCACCTCCTGCATGCCGATGTAGCGCCACAGCGTGGGCGCCACGTTCGAGCCGTCCAGCAGCCACATGGTCTGGGCCATCGGCGCCTGGCTGTAGGCGGTGGCCACCGTCAGCGTGCCGTGAATGCCCGGCGGCGTGGTGACGGTGCGCTCTTGCGCGATCAGCCGCGTGGGGTCGGCAGGGTCAGGCAGCGTCACCCACAGCGTGTAGGTCTCGCCGGCCATCAGCTCGACCGTCGAGTCGAGCACCACCTGGGTGGTGGTGGCGCTGGCCACACGGCCGCCCAGGCGCTCGCCGGTCTCGCTCGGGTCGGTCACCTGGAAGACCTCGCCGATGCGCCCGGCCTGGCCCTGTTGGCCCACGCGGAAGGCCACCAGCTGGTCTTCCACCTCGGTGGTCCACAGCGCCCACTTGGCCATGCGGATGGCCTGGCCGGGGCTGGTCACGCCGATGGGGCGGATCTCGTCCGAGCGCACGCCGTACTTCTCGATGAGGATCGGCTCTTCGTGCGTGGCCGGCATGGGCTTGCCCATCTGGCTCAGGTCGTTGTACCAGCACGTGAACACGCTCTTCTTGCCCGCACGGCTGCCGTCGGTGTAGTTGAAGAGCCCGCCCACCACGTTGGCCGGCGTGTAGATGGCCACCGGGTCTGCCGGCGCGTCCCAGAAGGCGCCCAGCGTGCCGGCCGTGTAGACGATGCTGCCGCGGAAGATGGCGCAGATGTCCTGCAGCAGCCGCACCGCCTCGCCCTGCTGCATCAGCACGGTGTTGATGGTGTAGCGCGGCTCGGTGCCGCCGCGCCCGTCGGGCACCAGGCCGTCGCACCACTGCGCCAGGCGGTACAGCGTCCACTTGTCCGGCAGCACGCTGATGTACTCGCCCAGGCCGTAGCGCGGGTTGGTGATCAGGCCGTACAGCACCCAGGCCGGGTTGTTGGTGAAGCCCAGCTTGAAGGTGCCGTTCCACACGCCGAAGTAGCTGCGGTCCAGCGGGTTGTAGTTGACCGGGATCTGCCAGTCGCTGGTGCCCACCACGTCGTAGGCGCGCGTGGGCACGGCGCTGAAGTTCTGCGCGTCGAAGCTCAGGCCCAGCGCCGCGCTGTTGCGGTACAGCATGCGCACGCCACTGATGGCGGTGTAGCTGGCCCAGCCGAAGGCGTTGACGATGCTGGCCGATGCACTGTCGGCGGTGATGCGGCGCACGCGCACCTGCCAGGGTGCGGGGCCGGCGGCCTTCAGGTCCACCAGCACGGCGCGGCTGTAGGCGCTGCTGGCCTTGCCGCTCACGGTGCCGCGGTAGCGCTCCACGTAGCCGCCGCCGTTGCTCTGCACGTCGATGGCCCACTCGAAGCTGCTGCCCACGCGGTCGCCGTTGTCCTTCTGCTCCACCAGGCCGGGCACCTGGATGGTCACGCGCACCTGGTCGACGTTGGCGTCTGCAATGGTGCGCACCACGGGAATGGCGGCGGTCACGTTCACCCCCACGCCCACCTCGGTCTGCACGTTGCCGAAGGTGTGCGGCGGCGCGGTGGTGGTGGGCCCGCCCAGGCTCACCCAGTGGTTGAACTCCTGGAAGTTGCGGCTGCCGTCGGCGTTCTCCACCGGCACGCCGTCCAGGTAGACGCTCTTCAGGCCGTTGACCAGGCCGCCGATGATCCCTTCGCCCAGGATGTCGACGATCTCCGCGCGCTGCGTGCTGCGCAGGGTGTCGGTGGCGTCGGTGGGGGTGCGGGCACCCTTGCTGCCGCGGATCATGCCAGCGCCTTCATGGCAAGTCCGCCCCCGGCAGCTGCCGCCAGTCCAGCGGCTCACCCACGGGCAGCGCCGGGTTGGTGGGCAGGGTGATGGCCGGCGGGGTGTATTCGTCGGTGCTCACGCCCGCGCTGGCCACCACGCTGCCGGCAAAGCAGCGGCCGATGATCAGCGGCACAGGCGCGCCCACGTCGGTCACGTTCACCGGGCCGGAAAACGCGTAGCTCGTGGTCTTGTCGGCCTGGCTTGCGCTGCCCTTGCGCTGCGGGCTCAGCAACTGCACCACCCCGCCCAGGATCATGGCTTTGCCTAGCGCCGCGGCACCGGCCACCACGGCCGAGCCCACCACCAGCGCAGCGGCCTGCCCGGCAAAGGCGCCGGCCACCACGCTGCCCAGGTAGGGTGCCACGATGAGCAGCGCCACGCCCGCAATGATGGTGCCCAGCCCGCCGCGCTTGGCGCCGTGGATCACCGGCGCAATGCGGATCACCCGCGCGCTGCCGGCGCCCAGCGTCAGCGTGTCGGCGTCGCGCCAGTCGACCTTCGTGCTTTCGCCCACCAGCACGCGGTAGCCCGGGCCCTTGTGACCCAGCACCGCCTGGCGGAAGCCTTCGAACAGCATGCACAGGGCGTGCACAGCCTCGGCCGGGCTGTCCACCGCCAGCCAGTGGCTGCGGCCGAAGCGCGCGCGCAGCGGGCCGTAGAGGCGAACCTCCCGCAGCACGGGCAATGCAGCAGCCGTCATGCCGGGAACCTGCTGCGGTGCCGCACCGCGCCCGTGGTGCGCCGCTGCCAGGGGTGATCCCACGGCTCGCGGCGGCTGATCTGCCCGTACAGGTGGTGCAGCATCATGCCTTCGCCCAGGTAGACGGCCGCGTGGTTGTCCACCTCGGGGCTCATCACGCGCATCAGCAGGCCGTCGCCGGGCTGCAGGTCGGCCAGCGGCACCTCCACGAAGCCGGCGGCCAGCAGGCCGTCGCGGTACAGGTTCTTCTGGCCGGGGCCGGGCTCCCACCAGCCGTCCTCGCGCTCGAAGTCGGGCAGCTCGATGCCGGCCTCGCGGCGGTACCAGTCCTGCACCAGGGTGTAGCAGTCCAGCACGCCGTGGTGGAACTCGCGGCCCTCCAGCGGGGCGCTGAAGCCCGTGGGCTGCAGCTCCACCATCGCGCCGCTGGGCCAGCCGATGATCACCCAGGGCAGGCCGCTCTTCTCGCACTGCACGCGGTCGGCCATGCTCGGGTTGGCGCTGGCGCCGGGGTGGCTGTGCACCACGGCCGCAATCTTGCCGTCGGGGCCGGCCAGTTCCTCGGCCATCACCCAGCCTATCGGGTCGAGCACGAAGTTGTCGCTGCCGGCGTCGCCCTGGTGCAGGTTGCCGCAGGGCACGTACATGAGCAGGCCGCTCTCCGTCTGCACCAGCAGGCCGCAGCACTCGCGCGGCGCCTGTTGCTCGGCGTGGTGCAGCAGCAGCTCGCGCGTACCAGGGGCGATGTTCTCGAGGATGGTCATGCTTGCTCGCGTGCTCACAGCTGTCGAAGCTGGCCCAGGCCAGGGAAGCCGCCGAAGGGCAGCGGCACGTTCACGAAGCGCAGCTTGCAGCTCGAAAGACGCTTGCCGCACTTGTCCTCGGCCGGGTTGCTGGTGGCGGTGTCGTCGGCCTTGGCCACCGCGCCGCCCGTGTAGCCGCAGTCGCTGCTGCGGTACTTCCACGGGCAGTGGTTGGGCCTGGCCACGCGGCCGGGCAGCATCACGCCTTCGAAGTCCAGCGGGTTGCGCAGCCCCCAGGTGATGGCCAGGCGGTTGCGGCCCGAGCACTCGTCGATGGTCCACACCTCGTCGGGCCACTCGGCCAGCGGATCGGCCTGCGCGTTGCCGCCGGTGAAGTTCACCGCGTCCAGAAACCGGGCCATCGTGCGCTTGCGCACCAGGCGCGCGCCGCGCAGGTTGTCGTACTGGCGGATCAGCACGCCCAGCGTGCCCAGCACGTTGGATGCCGCCAGCGTCGGCCGCGGGAAGGGCCCCGAGGCGCGCTGCTCGAAGCCGCTGGCCTGGATGGGGAAGGTGTTGTAGACCTGCCCCTGCCAGGTGATGGGCGCGCCCAGCTCGTTGGTCTGCGGCGCGAAGCGGTACACCCCGCCGCCCAGGGGCGTGAGGTCCAGCACGTACAGCTCCACCGGGGCGCTGTGGCTGAGCTTGACGGTCTCGATGGCGATGTTGGCCACGTGCGCCCCCTGCTCAGAACTCGAAGACCTGCTCGAAGCGGGCGCTGATGTCGCTGGTGCCCCAGGTGTCGCTCTGCGTGCGGTTCCAGCTCGGGCAGATCACCTTGATGGCCGTGGTGCTCCACAGCGGCGTGTAGTCGAAGGCTTCCAGCCCCAGCGCGTTGGAGCGTGCGCGCAGAAAGGCCACCATCTCGTCGGCGATCACGTTGTCGACGTCGCGCGCCTGGTAGTTCCACACCTGCGCGATGGGGTTCAGGCCCGCGGGGGCGCGCTCTTCGTAGCCGTCGCCGTAGCGCGTGCGGCTGATGCGCGGCTCTTCGGTCAGGCCCGTGCCCGGTGACTCCACCCAGATCCAGACGGCCACGGCTCAACCCCTGTTCAGCAGGCCACCGGGCCGCATCTCTTCACGGATGCCCTCGGTGATCTTGTTCTTGATCACGCGCGACAGGCCGTCGGCAATGGCTGCCTGGTTGGCCCCGCCGTCGGCGCCGTCCATGCGCACGGCCACGTTCAGGTTGCCGATCACCGGGCCGCCCGTGCCGCCGCCACCGTTGAAGCTGTGGCGCGGGTCGTCCTCGGTCACCACCTCTTCGCCTTCGAGCAGCACGGCCGGCACCTGGCGCTTGCCCTGCCAGCGCGGCAGGCCGGCCATGCCGCCGCCGTGCAGCACCTGGGCCCCTGCGAAGGCCAGGGGCGACACAGAGCGCATCACCGCGCCGCCTGCGCCCACCAGGCCGCCGCCGTGGAAGCTGGGGATCAGCAGGTTGCCGATGGCTTCCAGAAGGAAGCTGTTGCCGCCCTTGTTGCTGGGCAGCAGGCTCTCGGCAATGGTCTCGCCGAAGCGGCGGCTGATGAGGTTCAGCGCGCTCTTGGCCACGTTGGCCACGAAGCTCTTGAAGGCTTCCTCGGCCGTCGCTGCGCCGGTGACGATGTCCTGGAACATCTCGCCGAAGCCGCTGCTGATGCTGCCGCGCAGCGTGGCCTCCATCTCCCTGGACGCCTGCTCGATAGAGCGGATCTCGTCTTCGAGGTTGGCCAGCGCGTTCAGCTCTTCGGGCGTCTCGGCCACCAGGCGCAGCTGGTCAGCGATCTGTTTCAGCAGCGGCAACGCCTTTGCCCGGGCAGCGAACTTGCGCTGCTCGATGCGCTCGGTGTCGATGCCGCCTTCGAGCTCGATGCGCCGGTCTTGCTGCTGCAGCGCTGTCAGCCGCTCCTGCGCCTGCTGGCTCAGCGAGTCGAAGCGGCCTTGGCGCGCGGCCTCGCCCTGCGCAATGCCGCTTTCGACCAGCAGCCGGCGCAGCTCGGCCTGCAGCTCGTCGCGCATGCCCTCCAGGTTGCTGATCTGCGCTTCCAGGTCAGCCGCCGCCGCGGCGGCCTTGTCGCCCCCGGTGGCGTTGATCTGGTCGAGCTGGGCCTGCAGCAGGGCGCGGCGGCCGTCCAGCGTGTCGAGCTGGGTGCGCGCGTCGCGCGTGGCCTCTTCGCTCTGGCGCTTGACCTGCTCGGTGCGCAGCCGTGCAGCCTCTTCGGCGCGCTGGCCGGGGTCGGCCACGCGGGCCAGGTCGTCCTGCGCGTTGCGCGCAGCCAGGTCGCGCCGCTCCTGGTAGGCGCGCTGCCACACCGCGGCCCACTGGTCGGCCAGCTTGCGGGCGTCCTGCAGCGCCGCCTCGTCCACCAGCGCCAGGCCCTGCTGCTGCGCGGTGCGAATGCGGCTCTGCACGTCGATCAGCTGCGCCTCCAGGCCCGCCACCGCGGCGGCCTTGTTCACACCGTCGATGGGCTTTTCTTCAACGCGCCCGCGCTCGATCTGCAGCTGGCGCTGCAGCAGCGCCTGCTGGGCCTGCAGCCGGCGCTGCTCGATGGCGTTCAGGCGCTGCTGCTTGGTCTCGGCTGCCAGCAGGCCCTGCGCGTCCGCGCGCTCGATCGCGCTGGCCTCGGCGTCGAGCTGGGCCTCCAGCTGCTGCAGGCGCTTCTTGGCGCCGGCCTCGCTGACGTTGGCCAGCGCGTCCTGGAAGCCCTTGCTCTCGCGTTCGATGCGGCTTTGCTCTTCGCGCTGGCTGATGGCGCGCTCGGCCGCGCGTGCCAGGTCGGCATTGCGCTGCAGCTGCAGGGCCTCGAGCTCGCGCTCGGTGTCGGTCTTGGCGTCGGCGCCAGCGTTGCCCAGGGCGCGGGCGTTCTGGCGCAGCTGCTGGATCTTCAGCACCCGCTCCTGCAGCTCGACGATCTTCTCTTCGACGGTCTGGTCACGGCCGATGCCCTTGAGGGTGTCGAGAATCCCGCTGAGCACCACGCCCACGCCCTTCCATGCCTTCTCCAGCAGCCCGATGGCAGGCACGCTGCGCTGCGTGAGCGTGGCGGCCAGCTGCTCGTTGGCGAACTGCGTGGCCGCGGCGCTGCGCCCCTGGGCCTGCAGCTGCCGGATGTAGCGCACCTGGTCGGCCGTCAGGAAGCTGTAGGCCCGGTTGGCCTTCACGCTCCAGTCCAGGATGTCGCGGCTCTGGTCGCTGAACTGCTTGGCCGCTTCCTCGGCGCTCTCGCCCGACAGCCGGCGCAGTGCAGTCACGGCCTGCGCCTGGCTTTCCAGCACGCCCACGGTGGCCGGGCCGGCAGCCACCAGCGCGGCCAGCGAGTCGCGCACGCCGCCGATGGCCACGTTCTGAGACTGCGCGATGCCGCGCGCCATCTGGTCGATCTGGCCGAGCGACGTGCCGGCAAGGTTGCCCGTGAGCGCCAGGCTCTTGTTGAGCTTGTCGCTCTCGCGCCAGCCGGCCAGGGCGCCCAGGCCCAGGGCGGTGAAGGCCAGGGCCACGCCTCCGACGATCAGCCGCAGCGGGGTCAGCACCGTCATCAGCGCGCGGCCGGCGGCGGCAGTGCCGCCGAAGCTGTCGCGGATCTGCCCACCCTGCTGGATGGCCACCAGCCACAGCGGCATGCCGCTGGCCAGGCTGGTGGTGATGTCGGTGATCTGCGCCGGCAGCTGGCGGTAGGCCTGCGTCTGCTGGTTGGCTGCAGCGCGCGAGGCGCGGGTGACCTGCTGCTCCTGCGCGATGCGCTGCGCGTTGGCAGCACGTGTGGCCTCGGCACGGGCGCGCTCGGCGGCCAGCGCTTCAGCAGCCGCCTGGCGGGCTTCCTGGCGCGCCTGGTTGCGCGCCTCGCGCTCGGCGATGCGTTCGGCCTTGCGGGCGTCGGCTGCTGCCTTGCGGGCCTGCGCTGCAGCGGGGTCGGCCGCGGGGGCCCTGCTGGTGGGGGTGGCCGTGCCGTCGACCTGGCCGAGCGCCGCCTTGGTGCCCAGCGCTTCGGCCTTCAGCCGCTTGAGCGCATCGAAGGCCGAGGCGAAGTCGGCCGCAATGCGCAGCTTGGCTTCGAGGGCGTTGGCCACCTATCGCTCCAGGGCCTTGACCAGCTGCGCGTGCAGGGCCTTGGCGCCGTCACCACCGGCGAAGGCATGGCGCATGTGCACGAAGTTGCTCAGCTCGCGCTGGGCGTGGCGGCGCCGCGCCAGGCGCAGATACGCGGTGAACTGCGCCCAGGTGTAGTCCATGATCTCGCTGTGCCTGTGGCCGGCCTCGATCAGCGCGTCGAAGGCGCTGGCCCACGCGCCGGGGCTTTCGCCTTGACCCCGGGAAGACTGGCGTCCGCCGTGCTCTGCATCGCCCGGCCCGCCGCCTGGAATGCGGGGGCCGCGCGCGAGAAAAAATCGGCGTTCACCTGCACCAGCAGCGCAAACAGCATGCCGAACTCGTCGGCCTCCAGCTCGCGCACCCAGTCGATGCTCTGGCCCGAGGCGGCCGCCACGATGCCGATGCCGCCGTCGGCCTGGCGGCCCAGCAGCTGCATTAGATCGATCAGGTCGTCGACCGTCGGCGCACTCAGCCGGCCGAGCAGGCCCGGCGGCAGCAGCGCCAGCTCTTCGATGAGCGGGCCCGACTGGCGCAACATCGCAGCCAGCACGCCCACCTTGGCCGGGCGCACCGTGATGCTCTTGCCATCGCGCAGCGGCAGCTCGATGGCCTCGACGGCCACGAAGTCGATGTCGGGAGCCTTCATGGCGCCGACGATCAGGGCAGGGTCAGGCTGTAGAACTGGCCACCGGCGCTGCCGGCGCTTCGGGTCAGGTCGGCCAGCACTGCGCCCACCAGCTCGAAGTCGTTGAAGTCGTCGTTGATCAGGTCGACCTGGCGCGCCGGCTCCAGGCGGGCGCGGAAGACGTCGCAGATCACGCGGCTGTTGTCGTCGGTGTTCACGCCGTCCATGCGCACGTACAGCTCGTTGCCCAGTGCCTTGAAGGCGCCGATCACGTTGTTGGCGCCAGGCGTGTACGCGGCCTTGAAGGGCTGCACGTAGGGGCCACCGGCGGTGATGTCCTTGAGGGTGATCGTGCCGGCGAAGGCGTCCAGCTCGTAGTGCGTGCCGGCCGTCAGCGTCTTGGGGCTGCCGGTGCTGTCGGTGATGGTCACCAGGCTCACGTTCTTGGCCGGGATCACGAGCGTGTCGCCGACGGTCGCGCCCGTGGGGAAGCTGAAGGTCGGCACTGCAGCGCCGGCCGCCACCGCGGTGGTGACGGCGTTCAGCGCGTAGGCCATGCTCTCCTTGCTGAACTCGTCGAAGGTGATGGTGACCTCACCGCCCTGGCCGCGCGTCATGCGGCGGTTGGGCAAGCGCTTGCCGGTGTAGCTCTCCTTGCGCTCGACGGTGTCGACGTTCTGCGAGACGCGGAACACGCTGGCGTTGCCGATCCAGCGCAGCACGCCGGGCGTGCCGTCCACGTTGCGGGTGCCGATGAGAACCTTGCCTTGACCTGAGAAACCGGGCATGTGAGCCTCCTACAGAGTGAGTGCGATCTCGAAGCCCAGCGGGTACACCGCCTTGGCTGGAGTGAAAGTCGGTTGCAGCGGCGCGTTGGCCCGCAGCATCGGGCGGGCAGCGCCCTCGGGCGTCCAGCCGGCAAGGGCACGGTGCACGCTGCTGAGCACGGCCCCGGCGAACTGCTGGCGCGCGCCTGCGGCCTTGCCCACGTTGTTGGTGGCGAAGATCACCAGCCATCGCTGGCGCAGGGCCTGGCTGGCGCCTGCCTGGGCACGGCCGCTCTCGCCTTCGACGAAGCGGTCACCGGCCCACATGACCATCAGCACGCGCTGGCGCTTGTCGGCCTCCAGCACCTGCTCGGGCCGCTCGACCAGGTCGACCGGGATGTCGGCCACCTGGTCGGCCAGGCGGGCCACCAGCAGCGGGCCGATGAAGAGGTAGTCTTCGACGAGTGCGGGCAGGCCCATACGTCAGTGCCTCAGACCTCGCGGCCCATCACCTTCGAGCCGGGCTCGAACAGCACCGCGCCAACGCCCACCACGGCCGGGGCCTCGCTGGGCGGCATCAGGAGCACCTTGCCTTCGGCCACCTTGGTCAGCAGCTCGCGCACGGCCTTGTAGTCGGCCGCTGTGGCGTCGTCCACCGCGCTGCCCAGCAGCCGGTAGTGGGCGATGGTGCAGGCGTGCACGCGCAGCATGGCCGGCGGGCTGGCCAGGGGCAGCGCGTAGCGGCCCACCAGGTAGCCGTCGATCTCGGCTGCCGCGTCGTCCAGGGCCTTCTGGGCCACCGCGGTGTCGACCAGGCCCACCTGCGGGTCACCGATGTCGGTGAGCTGCATCAGCCGGGGCTCGCCCAGGCGGTCTTGCAGGTCGGTGACGGTGGCGTAGGGCATGGTGGGTGGTCAGCTCTTGAAAGGGGGACTCCTGGCAGCCCTTGTCCCTGATCCAGGCTCACGGCGCGCAGGGCTCAGGCCCGCTTGCCGATCACAGCCTCGCGGCGGTGGGTTGTTCAGTCCAGGCCGACGATCTCGTCGTCGGTCACCTTCAGGCCTTCGTGCTCGCGCAGGGCCTTCAGCTGCTCGGGCGTGAACTTGGCCGCGGGGACCAGGCTCTCGCCCACCCACAGAGCGCCGCCGCAGTCGATACGGTGCTCGGTGGTGTTGATCACGCGCAGCGCCTTCACGCTGGCGGGCTTCTTGGTGGGGGCAGCGGTGGCCATGCCGGTCACTCCTTGCCGGCCTTGATGTCGACCTCGACGACGACGAGCTGGCGCTCGGCCTTCAGGGTCTCCACCTCGTCCTCGGTCAGCTCGGACAGCGGCACCACGGTGCCATCGGGCCCGAAGGCACGGCCGCAGCGGCGGAAGCCGCTCTCGCTGCGCGAGGTGATCTTCAGGCCGGCGGTGGCCGGGCCTGCAGCCTTGGGGGTGGTCTTTGCCATGTGGCGTGCTCCTGGGGTCTTGGTGACCAGGCCGCGCGGGGCGGCCTGGGCCGGGGTTCAGATCAGTTCAGCTCAGCCCTGCGCGGATCAGAGCAGGCGGGTGCTCTTGACCACCGTGAGCCGGCCGCGAAGCGTGTTGCTCTCGCCGTTGCCCAGGAACTCCTTGGTCACCAGGTCGTTGGCCGTTTCCCACAGGTTGGGGCTCACCACCAGGTGCGTGCCCATCACGTCGATGGGCTCACCGGCGTCGTCCTTCTGGCTGGCCATCGCGGTGAGCGTGGCGCGCAGGGCGGTGGCGTCAAGCGTCTGCTTCGACGCGAAGGCCAGCTGCCAGAACGGGCTGTAGCCCGAGCCGCTGCGGCCGTCGACGCCCCACACGAATTCCTTGTTCCAGAACACGCGCTCGTCGTCGGGGTTGAAGAATGTCACCAGCTGGAAAGCCTTGCGCGGCTGGTAGATCAGCGGCTTGATGGGCTTGCTGGCGTCGATGACGAACCAGGCCTCGCCCGAGCCGCCCATGAAGTTGCTCACCGACACTTCGCTGCCGGGCTTGCCCACGGGGTGGTCGGTGTCGAAGAAGAACTGGCCGTCCGGACCCAGCGCGGTGAAGCCGGCCTTCAGGCGGTCGTACACCTGCTTGTCGGCGTGACGCGCCACGTTGTCGCCGGTCTGCTGGAAGATGGGCGAGTACAGGCCGTACTGGTCGTCTTCGATGGCCTTGCGCGGGATGGCGTGGGTCTGCTCGAAGTCTTCGTTGACGATGCGGAAGTCGCCCTGCGACAGGTTCTGCAGCACCCGGTCGCCCACCCACTTGCGGATGTTGCCGAAGCTCTTGAGGTACGGGTAGATGTTCTCGGCAGTGACCGAGGGGATCTCCATCGCCACCGTGTTCCAGGTGGGCTGGGCGCGCATCAGGCCCACGTTGAAGGCTGCGTTCACCGCCTGGGTGAGCAGCGCGAGGCTTTGGCCGTTGACGATCATGAGGGTTGCTCCTGGAAGGTAGGCGGTGAAGGATTGGCGTCAGGCGAAGAGCACGTACACGCCGTCGGCGCCCACGCTCCACACCTTGCCGGCCACCACGCGGGTGTTGGTGCCGCTGGTCTTGGCCACGGTCTGGTCGTCGACCACCCAGCAGTCGGCGCCGACGTCGGCAGCGGCGATCAGGTCACCGGCCGAGCTGTTGGCGAAGGGGCCGAAGATGCCGCGGTTGACCTCGGCACTGATGGCGCCTGCAGCGCCGCCCGTGTTGTCGAAGGTCTGCGGGAACACACCCACCACGCGGATGGTGGTGGCCGTGATGCCCTTGTTGACGTTGCCGCTGGCGTCGATGGCGGCGATGGTGCCGCCGAACACCTTGGCGCTGGCGGCCATCGGCAGGGAACGGGTACGGCCCGGTGCAATCTCTTGCGTGTTCCGGTCCTTGACTGCTGCGACCATGAGGTGCTCCTAGAGTCGTGGGTGTTGGGGTCGGCGAGGGTCAGACGGCCGCAGTGGCCGGCTTGCCCTTGGCGAACTGCTCGGCGGTCAGGCCGAAGCTGGCCATCACGTTGGTGGCCAGTGCGTCGAGCTGCTGGCCGTTGCCAGCGTCGCGCTCCTTGTTGCCGGTCTGGCCGCTCAGGCCGTCGATCACCGGCGCGCTGGCCAGGAAGGTACTGAGCGCGGTCATGTCCTTCTGCCCCAGGCCGATGGCCCAGTCGCGCTGCGCGGGCAGCAACTTCTTGGCAGCGATGGCGCCGTCGACCAGGCCGGTCAGCTTTTCGGTGTTGACCTGGCTCTGCAGCGCGGCCAGCTGCGTCTGCAGCGCCTGCATGGCCACCAGGTGCGAGGCGTCGGGCTTCTGCAGGGCCGTGAGCGCGGCCAGGGCGGCAGCTTCGTCGGCGCCGGTGGGCAGGCCCAGGGCGGTGGCCAGGGCCACGGGAACCCCAGGCTTCTCGGCCTGGTTCTTCAGCGCAGTGACGGCGGCGATGACGGACTCGGCCGTGGCGTTCTGGCCAAGGGCCAGCAGGGCGGAAAGGGCGACGAGCAGATCCATGTGGGGCTCCGTTTGGGAAGTAGTGGGGTCAGAAGCTGTCTGACCAGGCAGAAAACTCGACAGGGCGGCCAGCGCCGGCTCCATGCCCAGCAGCGCGGGCAGGTTGACCAGGCTGGCCATCGCCATGCCCTTCACCGCGCCCGTGGCGGGGTCGGTGAGGATCACGGGGCTGATGTAGCGGTACTCGCCTTCGGTGATGTGCTTGGTGGCCGCGGGGGTCCACTCCACCTGGGCGAAAAGGCCTTGCGCGTCACGCCACTCGACGCTCTTGATCCAGCCCGCGGCCTCGGCCTTGCCGCCGTGCTGGGCGACGTAGAGGGTGCGGTGGTCGTAGTCGATGACGATGGGCGTCTTGGCGGCCGTGGCGTTGAGCTGCACGGCCAGGGCGCGGCCCTGCTCGTCGCTCAGGCGCCAGGTCTTGCCGGGCCCGGGGCGGCCGTCGCGTGCGGCGAACTCGCCGGCCGGCAGCAGCTGCGCCGCGCCGCCGGTGGCACCGGTGGCGGCGAGGGCGATGGCGGTGGCGAGCAGGGAAGCAGCGAAGCGCATGGCCGCACTGTGCAGGCCACGCGCGAGGCGAAGAAGTTGAACCGGTTCATATCTGCAGCGGAGCGCTGCAGATGGGCCTCAGCCCCCGATGGCGCGGTCGATGTACCCGTCGATGATGAGCAGCAGGTCGGCCTGGTCCGTGGGGCCGAGCGTGCCCTTCTTGGGGTCGGCCATAAGGATGCCACGCCTGGGCATGATGGTGGTGCCGAATTCGTGCAGCCAGCCCACCTCCCACGTGGGCCGGCTCTTGCCCGGCACGGTGCGCGTGGTGCCGATGTCCACCCATTGGTCGCCCACGTTGTGCGCCAGGCTGTTGCGCAGCTGGCGCGTGCGCTCCAGCAGGCTGCCTGGGATGCCCTCGGGGTACTTGATGGCGTACCAGTAGTTGACCGTGTTGGCCGCCAGCGGCGCCCAGGGCACGCCGAGCGGATCGGTCTTCGTGTCGAATCGCAGCTGCGCATTGGCTTCGAGCTTGTCGCCGATGTCCTGCAGCAGCGCGCGCGGCTCTTCGAGCAGCGCGATGGTGCGGTTGATAGCGCCCAGCAGCGCCTCGTCCTGCAGCTCGACCTGGAAGTCGGCCATCAGATGAGATCCTCGAGCACCGGGTAGGCGTTCTTCGCCTCGCGCTCGCTCAGCGTAGCCAGCAGCTGCACGGCCCAGCTCAGCAGCCCGCGCTGAAGCTCCAGCACCAGCACGCGGTCGCCTCGCGGCCACCACCACAGCACCTTGCCCTCGCCCAGGTCCAGGCGCTGGCCCTGGTCGATGATGGCCTGCGCCAGCGCCCAGCCGGCGGCGGCCACGGGCAGCGCGCGCGGGAAGTCGGGCCGCCTGGCCTGCTCGGCCAGGGCCAGGGCACTCACGGTGGCCAGGCTGGGCTCACCGCGGGCGGCTGGCATGGCGGCCACGGGTAGGGTCACGTCGCGGTCTTGCCCACCCACACGCGCGGCTGGCGGCGGCTCGGCCAGGAAGTCGCTGAAGGTCTTCTCGCGCCGCATGCGCGCCACCGCGGCCTTCTGGATGGTGAGCGCGTCGGCAGCACCTGGTGAGGAAGGCTTCACCGCCTGCAGCTCGCGCTGCAACAGCTCGGCGCCGCGCTGCACGTGCACCTGGCCGGGGTTGTAGGCGAAGCCCGGGTCGATGCCGCGCGGCACCATCTCTGTGGCGCCCGTGCTCTTGTTGAAGAACTCCACCCACTGGGTGGGCGGCGGCTCGGTGATGATCTTCTTGCCGGCCCTGCGCAGCGCGTCCACGCCGGCCTGGTCGGTGAAGTAGAAGGTGCAGCGGCAGCGCCAGCCGTTGGGTGGCAGGTGGGTGTTCCACCACGGGTGGTCACGCGGCAGCACCACGTAGTCCCAGGGCCGGTGGCTCACGCGCACGCGCTCGTCGCCCATCGTGCGGTACACGATGAAGGGCATCCGCCCCCGCATGCCGCGCGCCCAGCGGCCGGCGGCATGAGACTGGCGCATGTTGACGTCGAAGATCAGCTGCAGCCGCGCCTTGTTGAACTTGGTCGTGCGCACCTCGCCGGTGGTCGGGTCGGTGATCTCGATGTTCCCCCACCAGCCGCGGGCCACGAGCTTGGTCTTCAGCTGGTCGGTGAAGGTCTTGAGGTCCAGGCCCTGCTCCACCGCCTGGTCGACGGCCGCGCGGATCTCGCCCAGCACATCGAGCCGGGCCACGCCGGCCACCGCGAAGGCGCGTGCGTGCTCGGCCTGCCACACCTCCTGCCAGCGGAAGCTGGGGCGCAGCAGCCGCCGCTCCTGGAATGCGGCAATGGCGTCTTCAGGGCGCAGGGCGCCCAGGGCGAGTGGGGAAACTGCGGTCGGAGCGGTTGCCACTGCGCGCGGTCAGGCGTCGGGGTTGGACAAGTCGAGCCCGGCCTCACCGGCCAGGCGGGCGCTGAAGGCGCTGCGCGCCAGGTTCTGCGTGAGCGGCTGCGCGTCCAGCTTGCTCACCAGCTCCGGCAGGCGCGCGGTGAAGGCTTCGAGCGTTTCACCGGCGGCAACGGCCTTGTCCAGCTCGGCGATCAGCGGCTCCATCATCGAACCCAGCAGCAGCTTCCACTGGCCGCTCTGCTCGGCCACGAGCTGGTCGATGAGGTCAGCCTCGGGCTCTGGGGCTTCACGGCCCAGCATCTGGGCCAGGGCCTGCACCATGAGGGCCTGGCGCTGCGTCGCGGGCATCGCGGCCGGGGGCTTTGCACCTGGTCCCGCACCAGGCGCGCCAGGTGCCGCACCGGGGAGTGGCTTGCCGGTCTTCGGATCGATGGCGCCAGGCATCACCGGCGCAGCCTCTTCGAACAACTCTTCGCCCTCTTCGGGCTCGGGGATGCGCAGCTTCTCGTGCAGCCACTTCAGGCCAATCTTCATGCCGCCCTTGGCCAGCTTGGGGATGTTGTTGGCGTAGGCGGCCAGGTCTTCGGGCTCGCCGGTGTCGATGTTCAGCCGCGGCAGGCGGCGCGGGTTCACGCCTGGCACATTCAGCTGGCACAGCGCCCGGATGAGCTGGCGGGCCACGGTGCCTTCCACCATGCGCGCGTCGGCCTCGCGGATGTCCATGCGCACCTGCTCGTGCACGTTGCCCAGGGCCTGCGTGCCGTGCTGCCCTTCGCTGGCGCTGAGCGTCTGCCCGAGGATGGCCTTGCTCTCGGCCGCGTCCAGCCGGTCCCACATGGCGGCGAAGGGCACCTCGGTGCCGGCAGCGGCGGCCTGGAACTCCAGCGCCATGCTGGCCGGGATGATGCCCGCGGCGTTGTGGCCGATCTGCGTGACAGCCTGCAGCAGGCGGCGCTTCTCGTCGTCGCTGGCGCCCGTGGGGTACTTGCCCAGGCGTAGCGGCAGACCGTAGATCTCCAGGAACTCGGCCAGGTCGCGCACGGCGTAGTTCTTGAAGAGGTAGGGCCAGAACAGCACACGCGCCAGGCTCATGCGCGCCAGGTAGCCATTGCGCGCGGGGTGCACGTGCATCAGCCAGGCGTAGGGCTTCAGCTCTTCGCCCATCACGCCGGGCAGGTGCTCGGTGCCGGGCTGCATGGTCTCGCGGCTGCGCAGCAGGAAGCGGCGGCGGTCGGCGCTGGTGGTGAACCAGCGCTGAGGCTGCCAGGTCACGTGCGGCACCATCACCAGCTTGCCCGAGCCGTCGGGCTGCGGCGTCCAGACCATTTCCTGGGGCGCAAAGCCCTTGAGCATGGCGTCGGTCATGGTCGACATCACCAGCTCGAAGCCGCCCTGCACGCCGTTGGCCTCGGCGGTGATCATCTCCATCCAGTCGCGCACCTGGGCGGTGAGGTTCTTCTCTTCGGCGCTGGCTCCTTCTGGCTCTTCGATACTCCAGTCGAGTGCGGTGATGGCCCCGCGGCGCTTGCCCAGCTCGGCGAAGAGGTGGGCGTCGCGTTCCTCCATGTCGTCGGCCAGCTCGATCTGCCCGACCAGGTCGCCCTGCTCGGCGTTGCGCATGATGGTGGCCAGCTTGGCAGGCGTCAGGCCCTTGGCCGGGTGGGCGTCGAATTCACCGGCCAGGTAGCCCACCTGCGCGGTCTGCGGCTCGCGGATGGCGGCCAGGGTCTCGCGCAGGCTCAGCGGCTGGCCGTCGGGGCCGAGGATGGTGCTCATGAGGTCAATTCCTCGCGTTCAGAAGATCGGGGCTAGAAGGCGCCGCAGGGGCCGGGAAGGTCCGTTGGTAGCCAGGGGCCCCGGATCTCGCCTTTTGAACAGCTTTTGAACGTTCAAAAACGGATTCCGGGGGCCAGGGAAGGTGTCGAGATGCATCACCAGCCCGCTTTGGAGTCGGAATCCAGGCTCTCGAACCCGTCAGATGCGTGGCTCGGGCGTTTGGCCAGCGAGCGGCCCGAGCTGCCCTCAGACCCACCCCAGCGGTCCTCGCGGCCGGGGATGCTGCGCCAGTCGACCTCGCCCACCTCGCGGCTGAATGCGTACTCCATCAGGAAGAGTGCGATGGCGTAGTCGCCGTGCCGCTGCAGCTTCTCGCCGCTGTCGGCCGCCGCAGCCTTCTGGCCGGCCGTCTGCGTGGCCTGGCGCGGCACCTTGGGGATGCCCTGCACCAGCTTGATGGCCCGCAGGTCGTCGCGGTGCTGCTCATCGCGCGGCAGATCGCGCAGCGTGCCATCTTGCAGCGCGCCCTTGAGCTTGGGCATGTGCGCCAGGTAGAAGGCGTCGCTGAGCTTGACCTGCTCCACCATCTCCACGCCGTAGCGCTGCGCCATTGCTTCGGCCAGCGCCGCGCCGTTGCCGGTGGCGTCCATCGCACCGCCGCGGAAGCGCGGCATGCGGTCGATCAGCCACTCGTGGATCTGCTCCTGGCTGCTGAAGGGGCAGTTGGCCAGCTCGATGACGATGCGCGGCCGGTGCGTGAGGTCGGTGTCTTCCTCGCCCACCACCGTCACGGCCTGGTCGCGGTTACGCGCGAAGTCTTCGCCGAAGGCGTGGCGCCGCATCGGGTTCAGGCGCTTGACGTGCGGCTCCAGCTGCTCGGCGATCCAGCCGGCCACCGCGTAGCGGCGCACGTCCTCGGGCAGGTAGGCGAAGCCGTCGTCCCACTTGCCGCGGATGATCACAGGCGCGTCGGGGTCGGGGTTGGCCTGTGACCAGGGCGCCACCATGCGCTGCTCGATCAGCGCCAGGCTGATGTAGCTGCCGGCGCTGGCGCTCGGCACGGCGTCCAGCTCTTCGGCCGCAGCGTCGCCGTAGAAGCGGTACGCGGCGGCCACCCACTTGTCTTCGGCCTCCTGGCTCCACTCGATGCCCTTGCGCAGGCACACGCGGCGGTACAGGCCTTGCGCCACGGCATCGCGGAAGGTGATGCGGTGCACGCTGGCCTCGGCCACGTTGCCACGCTTGCCGGCGCGGATCTCCTGGATCAGCTCGTTGAAGGCGTTCTCCACGCCGTCGTGCGTGCTCCAGATGCGCACACGGTCGCCCCACAGCAGCATGGCCAGCGCGGCCTTGAGCAGCGCGCGCAGGTTGGGGTGGAAGGCGGCCTCGTCGATGCCCACCGTGCCCTGCTTGCCGCGCAGGTTGGTGGGCCGGCTCGACAGCGCCACGATGCGCCGGCCGGTCAGCGGGATCACCACCTCGAAGGTCTTGATGTAGCGGCGGTTGCCCTCGGCGTCGTCGCCGTCGTCGAAGAGGCCTTCGCCGATGAGGCCCGCGGCCACGTTGAAGGCGCGGGCCCACATGGTGGCGGCCTCGACGAACTCGCGCGCCATGTCCTGCGTGGCCGAGATGTAGAAGTAGTTGGAGCCGCTGGCGTCGCTGGCGATCAGCACCGCGTCTGCGGCCTCGGCCCAGCTCGCGCCGATGCGTCGGCTCTTCTCCATCACCTTCAGCTGCGCGGGGTCGGCCAGCCAGGCCTGCTGGTACGGCAGCAGCGCGGCCGGCGGAAGCGCCGCATCGGCTGCACTGGTGTGCAGCTGCAGGGTCGGGTTGGTGCTCACGGCAAGATCACAGCGGCAACATCACAGCAGCCGCAGCACTTTCATGAAGGCCGTGGCCAGCTGGCGGCGGCCCTTCACGTTGGTGACCTCGACGCGGATCAGGTACGTCACCCCCGGCACGCCACGCGCGCCCGACATGCGCTGGATCACGGTGTGGCCGAAGACCTGGTATGCGCCGACGTTCAGCGGCTGCGGCCCGGGGTCGCTGCCCACGCGCGGCTCCACGATCATCTGCACGCTCAGCAACGGCTCGAAGTCGAAGCTGCGCGGGTCGAAAATGAAGGCCACATCGTCGACCTCGGCCACGTCCATCGCCGGCAGCTTCACCGGGGTCAAGGTGCCGCCCTTCACGCGGCGGCGGCCCTCGGTCAGCGTGGGCAGCACCTGGCCGGGGTCGAAGATGGCGATGGCCGCATTGGCCCGCACCTGGCCGGCCACGGCCGCGGTGATGGTGGCCTCGATCTCCACCGCAGGCGGCGCGATCTGCACCGCGGCCGAGACACGCACCGAGCCGGTCACACCGGCGGTGATGGTGGCCAGCAGGCCCACCACCTCGACGGCCACGCTTGCCGATGCGCGCGGCGCGCCTGCCACTACAGCGCTGATCGTCGCGGTGATGGCGTCGCCACCCACTGCGAGGATGAGCATGCTGGTGCCTTCGAGTTCGGCGTCGACGTACACCTCGAAGACCACTGTGTAGCTGCCGTCCCCAGGCACCTCGCCGACCATGCGCCCGGCCTCGTCCACTTCCAGGGAAAGCAGCGTGTGCGACACCACGCGCAGGCGCAGCTCTTGAGCGGTCCAGGCATTGGCCACCACGTTGGGGTGCAGCAGGGACGGCCCATGCTGCCCGGTGCTGGGCACGTCTGCCGCCCGGATGCCGTGGCCGGCGTAGAGGCTGGCCAGCAGGCCGGGGCTGACCAGCTGAGCGGTGTCGGCGCGCAGGCTCATGCTGCGTCCTCCGTGGTCAGCAGGCCCACGCCTGTCTCGCCTGTCGAGAACCGCCACACCACGCGGTACTGCGTGCTCGCCAGAAGGTCCACATTCGACACCGGGGACGTGACGATGCCCGAGGCATTGGTGGACAGGCCCGCGATGGAGGCGCCGACCCGCGCGCCCGTCGTTAAGTCGTACACCCAGAACGTGACCGATGCGCTGGCGATCAGCGAGGCGTTGTTGCGCTTGAAGGCGAAGGCGCTGCTGTTGAGGTTGAACTGCCCCGGCGCAATGGTGGGGCTCACCGTGAAGGTGAAGGTGTTGCTGCTGGCCGTGAGCCCGTTGCCGTCCGTGCGGATGATCGTGGTGCTGTAGGCGCCTGCCGTGGTCGGCGTGCCGCTCAAGGTGCCACCCGTAACCGACAGGCCAGGCGGCAGGCCCGTGGCGCTGTAGGTGCCGGTGTCGCCGCTGTCGGGGTCGGACCACTTGGCCGAGTGATCCACCGGGGTGATGGCCGTGCCGACCGTGGCCGTCTGCGCGCCAATGCTGGGGCCGTTGAAGACTGGCGCTTCGTTCGCGTTGACGATAGTGATCGTCAGCGTCTGCTCCGAAAAGTTGCCAGCGCCGTCCGTCGCACGCACGGTCACCACCGAGGTGTTGTTGCTGCCCGTATCGGTCGGGGCCTCGAAGTTGGGGGCGGGGCTGAAGGTGAGAACGCCCGTGCCCGAACCAATGGCATGCCGCGCCTGGTCAGGCGACGTGACGATGCTCCACGTAACGCTCTCGTTGGCCGTGAAGGTGTGTACTGTGACGGTCCCCTCGGCCACGGTGATGCTGCTGGTGCTGCCCGTGGCGCCGCCCGGCCCGGTGATGGTCGGTGCCGTCGTGTCGGGCACTGGCACGTCCAGTTCCACAGCCCAGATGGTGCGGTTGCGCGAGGCATTCGCGCCACCCCCGCCAGCCACGTTGTACGTGTCCAGATCCAGCGTATGGGCTGCGGCACTGAGGCTGCTGACGGTCTGGATAGCCCACGGATCGACGTTGCCGGACACCTCGCCACGCTGATGCGGGTAGGCGTCGGTCGTCTGCGTGGCTGGGTCATCCGCGTTGTCAATCTGCAGGCGATAGGCCGGCAGACAGGCGGCAGCATCGCGCAAAGTTAGGGCGCTTGCGCCGGCCCATACTGGGCCAGTGGCCGATGGCGTGATCGAGGCCGTGGCGGCTGCGGTAGCCCAGGAGCTGCTGCTCAGGGCTGTGTCGCCCGCGTTATAGCTGAACTCGCCGCGGGCGAAGCGCGACAGGTTCAGCGCGAACAGCTTGGAGTGCAGCCGCGTGTGGGCTGTGGCGTTGCTCAGGCTCTGTTCGGTGAAGGTGTTGCTGGCGGCCAGCGTGAAGGCCGCAATGCACGCAAGCTGGTCGCGGTGGTTGGTGCCGTCATACGGATTGATCTTGATTTCCGGCACGGATGACGATGCCTCGCCGCTGCGCACCAGGCGCGACAACATCTGGCTGCCGGTGGTGCCGTTGATCTGCGCCAGCGAAGCCACTAGCCACTTGCTGCTGACGCTGGGCGCCACGGTGATGGTGGCGCCGTCCTGCGCGGTCGCGCTCAGGGTGGCCGAGTCGGTGCCCAGCTCGTTAAAGAACCAATCGGTGTTCTCGGTGCCGTAGTCGGTCAGGCACAGAGTGAAGATGGTGGAGTTGTCCACCCGCGCCGTGGTGTCGGCGTTGATCGAACGGAACTGCAGCTTCAGGGCCTCGGTGCTGACAGCGGTCCACACATGGAACCATGTGTAGGTGCGCCAGCGATTCAGCGCGAATGCTTGCGGCGTATAGGCCAGCGAGTCATCGAAGGGCGTGCTTCCGTGGATCACGCGCAGCTCGGGCCTGCGGCTGCCCGAGCCGTTGGTGGATGAGTATTCCGCCGTGGCCCAGATCAGATACTTCTTGCCGGCCGTGAAAATGGTGTCGGCCAGCGTGAGCACGTCCACGAAGGTGGTCGTGGCGTTGGACTGCAGCGCGGTCTGAGCCGCGAAGGCGTGTGCGATTGCGGTCATTCTGTGGTGCTGCCCGAATAGTTGAGGGTGAGGAAGTAGTCGATGGCCGCATTGACCCCGAACGGCGGGGGGTAGCCATAGGGGCCGAATCCCTGCTCGCCATGCAGCAGGTTGAAGTTGCGCCTGCGATACTCGTCCTCGCCCTGCTTGTAGAGCGTGGCATTGGTCGCGGGGTCGGAGGGCAGCGCCTTGCTGAAACGCTGAATGCCTTGGTCGGCCGTGCCGACAACCATGCGGCCACGAGCGATGCCGACTGCGCCGCCGTAGCCGTAGGTGTCCCACCCCGGGCCGCGGCCGTTCATGATCTCGCCCGCATCGGGCGCAACCGTCCATGTGGTTCCATCTGGGCACCAGCCACGGCCAGCAGGAGAAACGTTCTCCCAGGTGGAGACAAACACAGTGCCCCGCGGGCCGAAAGTACCGTCTGAGACGGTGATCTTCACGTAGTGGGCATTGCCCTGGAAAGGCTCAACCTCCGCGACTGGAATTTCGATCGCGCCAGTGACGAGATGGACACGACGGACTTGCTTCTGCGCCCACGAACCGAAGTAGAGCCAGTCGTCTTGAACCTGAAGCCCCTCGGGTCCGAGACAGTCATGGGCGCGGCATTGTGCGAGCGTGCCCAGCCGAGTCGGCTCGCGGTTGACGCTCCACACCACCGTGCCCGGCAGCGCCGGATTGCGCTCCAAGATGGTCCGCTCGTAGGCGCCGGTTTCCTTGTTCCACTGCGTGATGCGATGGGCGAACCGCTCGCTGACGATGATGGAATCGCCCCACTCTTGGATGTCCCACGGGTCCGACATCCCGGTGATGAACTCGGTGACTCGCGGCGGAAGGTTGTGCGCCTGGTAGCTAAAGGTGATCGCACACACCCGGTTGTTCTGGCTGTCCGTGACGAACATCCGCGGGCCGCTGTCGAAGTGCTGCTGCAGGCCGCGCTCCAGCGGCACAGCGGCCGATGCGGGATCGATGGCGAGCGATGCGGTATCCCAGGCGATGCCCCACAGCTCGTGGAAGCCGCGCCGCTCGGGCGGGATCGAAGACCAGTCGCCAACCAGCTCCAGCTCGGGGTGCGGCACGTCGTTGCCGACATAACCCGGGTGGAAGGTTTCGCTCTGCTCCTGCCACGCGGGGCCGTAACCGTTTTTGTGCCGCCAGCCGGCCAGCGTGATCACGGTGCCGTCATTGCGGACCTTGAACACGCGCCACGGCGTGCAGCCGTAGACGTTGTTGATCGGCCCGGTCAGCGACGGCTCCGCCAGGCCGATCTCAACGTGGAAGAACATCGACACCTGAGCCAAGCCCCGCGGGCCATCTGTCTGCGGCAGCATGGGGTACTTGCGCACCGCATCGGTGAAGTAGTACGGCTGCTTATTAAAGGTGGTGGTGAACCCGTCTTTGCTGCGGTTGGGAAACTTGCTGTCGCCCTTGAGGTTGGGCACCAGCATCTCGCGCACGAGATTGGCCGGCGCTTCCTTGTTGCTGAAGTGCGGGAATTCAGTGCGCGTGAGCTTACGGATGGTGGGGGCCACCTTGGTCGGCACCATTGCCCAGGCATGGGGGGCATCGGTGGAGTGCGCCACATCCCAGGTGCTCGACATCACAGGCATCGTCGTTGGCACAGCCTGCCCGGCGCGCCGCACGAACACGAACCAGGTCGGATTGACCTCGCCGCCCGTCAGGCCGCCCACGTTGACCTTGTGCCAGCCGGCCGACAGCAGGGTGACGTTGACGATGAAGTCGAATTGCGTGGTGACGCCCGTGGTCACGGTCTTGGTGTCGACCACCACGTCATCGACCAGCAGCGTGTAGGTTGAGCCCTGCAGCGCGCGGTAGCCGCGCACCCGATAGGGGTGGGCAGTCGCGGTGCCGGGCCACACGTCCCACCGCTGGTATCGCTGGTAAGAGTTTTGCTCGTTGTACGACTGCGGGCAGACATACGAGAGGGCGAACTTGACGACTTCGGGCTGCTGGTTGATGGACGGCGGCACCGGCTCCACGCCGCCCGTGGCAACGTAGTAGATGGGCTCGGACTGCAGCAGGCCGGCGTCGTTGAGCACGCGCAGTTCATGAACGCCGCGCTCTGCGGGCGTGTAGGTCAGCGTCTTGATGTCCTCGGCGCCGGCCAGCACCAGCGACGACACACTGAACGTGCCGGCGCCGGGCGGGTAGACGCTGAACGTGCAAGTGACCGGCGCGGCCAGCTCCACGCCGCGCACCGACAGCGCCGTGCTGGCCGCGCCCACGGCGCCACTGCCCGGCCCGTACCAGCCGATGGCGGGGTGCTGTTCTTCTGCCGTCACCTCGACAGTCAGCGGCGAGCCGTCGATGGCGAGAGTGGGGGAGATGGCAATGCTCACTGTGCGGCCGACACCGGCAGCGGCCCAGGTGGTGTCCACCGTCGCCACGCGCTGACCAATCGGGATCACCACGACAGCGCCGGGCGACAGCGTGCCGCCGTCCGATGCCGTGAAGGTCACCGTGTAGGGCTCCAGCGCGGCGCGGTCCAGCGTCACAGTGGCCCGGTGCGATGCACCAACGCCCACCAGATTGGAGCCGGTCAGCGTTGCCAGTGTCGGCGGGGGCTGCACGCTCTGCACGCCCAGGCGGATGGTGGTGGCGCCGCTGGGCACCAGCACGGTGGAGTCAACGGTTGGCATGTGCGCCGCCTTGTCCGGTGCCCGAGATCAGAGGTCGGCGATGGTGAAGGGCGCGGCGATGGTCACCGTGTCCCCAGGCGCGGGCGTCAGCTTGCTGACGATGACCTCGGCACCGCTGCCGGCCAGGCCCACGCTCATGTCGTCACCACGCACCACACCGGCGCTGTCCACCAGCACGGCCTTGGCGATGGGCACGTTGGTGATCAGGGGCGCCACGCTCTTGGGAAAGCCAGCCATCGTGATCAGGCCCGCGCTATTGACGGTGCCCGAAGGCGTGTTCAGCGCGGCCTGCGCGATGACCTGTGCAGCTGCGCCCAGCAGCCGCACGCTGCCGCCGTTCAGGCGCGTCATGGTGCCGGTCTGGCGGGCTTCTTTCTCGACGTTGGGGTAGATCATGGTGGGTCAGTCCTTCTTGGCAATGCCCAGGATCTGGGCGCGGATCTCGGCGCTTTGCTCGGGGGTGAGTCCCCCGCGCTTGGCGATCTGTGCGACGGCCTCGGCCGCTGCTTCGGTGCGGGCGCGCACCTCTTGCGCCCAGCGCGCCTGGTTGACGCGGCTGCGGCTCAGGCGGCTCATGGCCAGGGCGGCTTCGCTCATCACGCCCAGGCGGGCGATGGGGTCGTCGATGTCTTCGCTCTCGCGCACCTGCAGCAGCAGCTCGAACACCTCGCTCTGCACCAGCGCCATTGCGGCGGCGCTGCGGTCGTCGGCCTCGTCGGGTGCTGCCTGGGCGATGAGCCGCGCGGCCTCGGTGGTGGCGGCGATGGCCTCTTGCGCGCGGCGCACGCGCTGGCTTTCCACACCCACGGCGCTCTTGCCGATGGTGATGGCCACGCCGGCCTCTTTCATCAGCTTGTTCAGCTCGGCGGTGATGCCCTCGATGTCGCCGAAGGCGCGCTCGACGAATGTCTGGTGCAACCACTGCCGCAGCTCGGCGGGCAGCTTGGCGATCTTGGGCACGGGCGGCATGGGTGCAGCTGCTCCGGGATCAGACCGGCCGGGGCCGTGCCACGCCGGGCACCGTGGCGCTGCCGGCGGCCACGTCCAGGCCGCGCGGCGTGAGGTTGGCCACGGTCACGCCCATGTGCTCATCCAGCACCACCAGGCCCTGCTCCTGCAGCCAGGCCAGGTCGGCCGCGATGCGGTCTTCGCTGGCCACGTGGCCCAGGTGCTCGCAGAAGCGGCGCAGCAGGTAGGCGTTGGCCTTGTACTGCGCGGCGTTCTGCAGCGCGCGCAGAAGCACCAGGCGCCGGTCTTGTGCCTCGAAGTCGCTGAAGCTCGGGCCGCTCATGACCGCGACCGCAGGAAGTCTTCGATGCGGGCCACGCTGCCGCGCGTGATGTCCACGCTGGCGCGCAGCCCGTCGATGTGCGCCAGCAGCGTGGCCAGCTTGCCTTCCAGCTCCACCAGCTCTTCCTTGCTGGGGATGTGCGACATCTGCTCCTTGATGACCTTCATGTCGGTCTCCAGGCTCACCAGGCGCTCGCCGGTCTGCTGCTCGATGGCGGCCAGCTGCTTCTTGGCGTCTTCACCGGGCTTGCGCAACCAAACGAAGACGAAGAGGCCGAGCATCACGATGCTCTGCACCAGGTCGAGCCAGAAACGGCCGTCCGTGAAGTCGATTGGACCCATCACTTGCCCTGCCCCTGCAGCTGGTTCACGTGTTGAATGAGAGCCCTGTAGCGCGCGGCATTGCGGGCGCAGCGGGCGGCGTTTTCGGTGTGGTTGGCCCAGGCGTCGGCAAGGCCGAAGGGCGCTGCATCAGCACAGGCTGCTCCGGGGGGACCATCAGTGCGGCAGGCACCGGCGGGCACGTGTTGACCTGCAAGGGCGCTGTTCCACAGGCTGACAGCAGCCAGAGTGAGAACAACCCCCCCGCCAGGCTCAGGCGGCGCAGCACCGGGATCGGGCGCGGCTGCGGTGGCGGGGGCGGCAGCTGCTGTGGGGGCCGGCGCAGGCGCGGCAGCCGTGGCGGCAGGGCACACGGGTGCCGCAGCACCCTTGAAGGCGAGGGGTGCATGGCGCAGCGCTCCGGTGACAGTGGCGTGGTGTTGCGACAGGCGCTGCAGGCTCAGCTGCAGCTGCTCGGCCGTGGTCTCGCCAGCGGCCACCTGTTCCTGGTAGCGCTCGAACTGGCGCGCCACCTCGCGGGTGCGCTCGGCCTCGCGCTCGTGCGCGCCGATCTCGCGGCCCGTCCACATGCCGAAGGCGAAGGCGAAGACCACCAGCCCAACGGCCAGCAGCGCGCGAACGGCGGCGGCGTTCACACGGCCACCTCGGCCAGCTCGCGCGGTTGGGTCAGCTCAGGGGGCGTGTCGGTGCAGCGCATTCGGGCACTGTGGCCCGCGCGCGCGCATGCGCGAAGGAGAAGCGGTTCAATACACGCAAGTGCGCCGAGCCCGGAAGAGCCCGGTTGATTGCGTCACGGAATCAAGCGCGCCATCAGCGGCAGTAGACCTGCCACTTTCCGTCGAAGCCCTCACCTGGCCGGCGGGTCTTGTCGTCTGCGGGGTCCAGCTCGGCGCTGGGGTATGGGCCGGTCTCGGCGATGAAGCGAGTGAAGCCGGCCATGCCGCCGTAGCCGTTGCGAGCATTGACCAGACCGCAAACCACGTTCGGGTCTTTCAGGCTTCGCTTCATGTTCTGGAAGACGGCCGATTGTGGGTCGCGCAGCTGCTGGCGCACAAGCTCTTCGGCCGGGCCGGTGCGCATGGAGAAAGCCTTCCATCCGCCGAAGGCAACCGCCGCGACAGCGGCGGCAGCGAACACCCACAACAGCGCCTTGGCGCTCTTCTTCGGGGGTTGCCACTCATCGGTGAAGCTCATTGCGTCGATCCTTTCAGAGCATGCCCCAGTCGGTTGCCGACAGCTTGGCCGCGGGCCTGCGCCGGCCGCGCCACCAGCGGGCAAGGTGTACCCACCAGCGCAGCAGGCTCAGCGGCGCCGTGTTCAGGCCGCAGTGAATGCAGCGGTCACTGTAGCGCCACGTCAGGCGGCGGCACTGCGGGCACTGCAGAGACAGCGCTGGGTCATCAGGCGGCTCGCCGTGCGTGCAGTGGGCGTGGTTGTGGATGTCGCCTGCCGCCACCTGGTCGACCGGAGCTTTGAACTTCAGACGCTTTGGCATGGGCCTGCCTTTGTACCCGAGCGGCAATGCCCCGGGAAGGGCCCCAGACCAAGGTAGCAGCCTGAATGAGGGGGTCAGGGCTTGGGCTTCTTCGGCGGCGGCTCGTGTGCGGCGTAGCGCGCAGCGCCGCTGCCGGTGTGGAGCACGGTGGAGATGATGTCTCGGGCCGCGAACTGCTTGACGTCTCCATCGATCTTGATGCGGTCTCGCCCTTTCTTCGCGCGCTCGCCTTGGAGCGTGCGCATCGCCGCGCCGCGAAGTTCGCTGGACGCCAGGCGGTAGGCCTCGACGACGGCGTTCTCGTCGGCGGTCAGTGGCGGTGGCGGATCGTAGTCGCGCTCGCCGGTCACCACCCAGCGCACATCCACGCCGAGCTGCGCCACAGCCGCTAGGAACTGTGCCGTCGGGCTGGTGAGGCCGGCCTCCCAGGAGAGCACCGTGTTCTTGCTGACGCACTTGCCCGTGCGCTCGCCAACCCTGCCGAACTCAACTTGGTTGAGGTGCAGTCGCTCGCGCTCTTGTCTCAGGCGATCACCAATGTCCATTAATCGGGACTCACGTACCTATTGCAGAGTCCAGATTTCTGGACCATACTCGCATCCACGCTACTCGCAATGCCACGTCAAACAACCCCCACACATCCATGCGCACATTCAAGCCGACCGTTGAAGGCATCGTCTGGGCACTCTGCGCCATTCGGGAGGTGGAGGCCTTCAGCGCCAAGCTGGCCGCTCTGGAGCCGGACTCCCTGGCGCGTGACATCCGTATGGCCGCCATCAGGGCCCAGATCCTCGCGCCCGTAGCTCCTTCTCCCACTCCTGAGCAATCTGGCTCAGCAGCACGGCCTCGTACTGCCCGGCACACGCCTTTTGCGCAGCGCGTAGCCGCGAAACGGCTTCTTGGGCAGCGGCGGGGCTGATGTCCAGCAGCGAGGCGAACAGCGCCGAGTTCACAAACCCTTGAACCGTGAGCTGCGCGTCATACCCGGCCGGCTTCGATTGAGTGTCTGACCCCATCACTCACCCCGCAAACCATCCAAACACATCCAGATTCTGACATGAGCCACACCGCCAAGACCCCCGAGCAAGTGCGCCGCGAGTTCCGCGAGGCGGGCGTGACGCTGACCGACTGGGCCCGCGCCCACGGCTTCAACCGCCAGACGGTGTTCGACCTGCTGCGCGGCCTGAACAAGGGCACCTTCGGCGAAGGCCACCGCGCCGCCGTAGCGCTGGGCCTGAAGGCCGGACGCCTGGTGGATGTCAAAGCGTTCAAGCCCCCGCCCAAGCTGCCCCGCAGCCAAGCCCCCTCAGGTGGCGCGCGCCAGCGCAAGGCCGCCTGAACCCCTCCCGCTCCCCTGGAGCACCACTGAGAAAGGAAGACCCCATGCCTCCCAACACCCCCCAATGGTTCGCCCCCGACGTGTTCTCCTACGCGCCGGCAAATGCGTCGGCGCCGACGGGTTTGCCTCCGGCGCCGGCAAATGCGTCGACGTCGACGCCTTTGAGCCGCGCGCCGGCAAAAGCGTCGACGTCGACGCCTTTGCCCGCGTCGACGCTCACGTTCCTGAGCGCCGAAGAGATCCTGGCCGCGCTGATCTGCCTGGCCGACAAGGCCGAGAGCCGCGCCGTGGTGGCCATGCTCAACCCGCCCCCGGGCAGCAGGCCCGAGCAGACCTTCGCCGACCTTCGGCTGGACATTGCAGGCGCCCTCACTGAGACGCTGGACGAGATCGCCCCCGGCTTGGGCATGAGGCTGATGCGCAGCCTCTACCCCGAGGTTGACTTCGACGCCCAGGACCTTGAGCTGCCGGCGGAGCCGCCCCTGCTGTTCGACAAGGTGGCGTCATGAGCACCGACCACACCGGCAACAGCAAGGCCGACGACAAGTACATCAGCGAGCAGCAGCAGCGCCTGCTCCGCCTGATCCAGTGCCTGGCCGGCAACGAGATCGAGGGCCTGGCCCCCGGCGACATCGCCAAGCTCAACGCCTGCGCGCCCAGCCAGGTCACGCGCGACCTGGCCAACCTCAAGGCCTTCGGCTGGGCCGAGCAGCTGCCCGGCCAGAACCGCTGGCGCCTGGGCCCCGACATCGTTCGCATCGCCACGCGCCACATGAGCGCGCTCGACCGGGCCAACAAGCGCCTGGGCGAGATCAACAGCCGCTACGGCGCCAACACCTTCACCAGCAACTGACCCACATGGCCCGCCAACCCAACCCCACCCCCGTCGCCATCGTCGACACCACACGCGCCGACGTGCTGGCCGCCGATGCCAAGAGCCTGGCCGTGATGAGCGAGCACAGCATCAAGATCGCCGAAGAGTTCGACGACGGGCGCGCCTACGAGCGCAGCCGCCTGCTGTCGGAGTCGCGCTTCTTCAAGGCCAGCGCCAGCGAAGCCATGCTGGAGCTGGGCAAGCGCCTGATCGTGATCAAGGAGAACGAGCCGCACGGCGAGTTCACCAACATCGTGGAAGGGCAGCTCGGCATCCCGATGCGCACCGCCCAGCGCTTCATGGGCGCCGCCCTGAAGTACCTCCGCAACCCGAAAAGCGCCACGTTGGCGCATTTGGGCAAGACCAAGCTCATCGAGCTGATGGACGAGTCCGACGAGGACTTGGAAGCCCTTGCCGACGGCGGCACCGTGGCTGGCCTGGACCTGGATGAGATCCAGACCATGACGGCCCGCGAGCTGCGCGCCGCGCTGCTCGAAGCGCGCCAGGCCGCCGCCGCCAAGGACAAGGTCATCGCCAAGAAGGACCAGAAGCTCAACGCCCTGGCAGAGAAGGAAGAGATCCGCCGCACCGGCCGGCCTGATGAGCGCGAGGCCGCGCAGCTGGGCGAACTGCGCGACACCGCCCTGGCCGCTGAGCTGGCGCTGCAGGCCCTGCTGACGATGGTCGACGAGGTGACGCAGAACGCCGCCACTGAAGCCACCGAGCTGGCTGCGCGGCAGACGCTCGACTACATCGTGCAGCGCATCGCCGACGGCTGTGCCGAACGCGGCCTGGCGGTGGACGTGCTGGGCGAGCGCGTGGAGCCCGGCTGGCTGCGCCCGATCAGCGAAGCCGTCGACACCTACGCGGCCAACAAGCCCGTGGCCAAGTCCAGCAAGAAGAAGTAAGCCCACCCCATGAGCCTTTCACCCACAGAGTTCGACCTTCTTGCCGGCGCGCGCGAGCAGCTGCTGCGGGCGCGCCGCGGTGAGAAGGCGCCCATCGTCGAGCGCGTGGCCGCCACGCTGAACTGCAGCATGCAGACGGCCTACCGCAAGCTCGGCCAGGCCGGCCTGGACACCGGGCGCAAGCAGCGCAGCGATGCCCGCGAGTGCGTGCTGAGCGACGACGAGCTGCGCACCGTGGCCGGCGTGCTGATGGCCAGCCTGAACAACAAGGGCCAGCGCATGCCGGTGGCCACCGCGTTGGACATCCTGCGCGCCAGCGGCCAGCTCAGCGTGCCCGTGCACGAGAGCACCGTCAGCCGCCAACTGTACGCGCGCCGCATGCACCCCGAGCAGATGGCCCTGGCCACGCCCAGCGTGCAGATGGTGAGCCTTCACCCCAACCACGTCTGGCAGGTGGACAGCACCACCGGCGCCTACTACTACCTGCCGGGCGGCCGCCTGCGCTGGATGCCCGAAGACCAGTTCTACAAGAACAAGGTGGCCAACCTGGTCAAGGCCAGCAGCGACCTGCTGACGCGGTACGCGGCCACCGACCACACGAGCCACGCCTTCAAGGCCCGCTACTACCTCGGAGGTGAGACCGCAGAGAACCTGCTCGACTTCGTCACCTGGGCGATGTGGAAGCAGGACAGCGGCCCCATGCACGGCGTGCCCGCCATCCTGGTGATGGACCCGGGCGCGGCCAACAAGGGCCAGCTGATGCGCAACTTCTGCAAGGCCGTGGGCGTGGAGCTGATGCACCACGCGCCCGGGGCAGCGCGCGTCACGGGCTCGGTCGAGAAGACGCACGACCTGGTGCGCATGCACTTCGAGACGCGGCTGCGCTTCGTCGACCCGAAGGACGTGTCGCTGGACATGCTCAACGCCGAGATCGAGCGCTGGGCCGCGAGCTACTGCGCCACACGCACGCACAGCCGCCACCGGCGCACCCGCTACGGCGCATGGATGACCGTCAGCGCCGAGCAGCTGCGCGTGGCCGCCAGCTTGGAGGCCCTGCGCGAAGCCGCGGTGCGTGAGCCTGAGCAGCGGCGCGTGGACAACCAGAAGACCGTCAGCTATGGCGGCAAGACCTTCGACCTGAGCATGGTGCCGGGCGTGGTGGCGGGCCTGAAGGTCACGCTGCAGGTCAACGCCTTCAGGGCGCCGGCCATCGACGTGCTCTTCACCTGCCCCGACACCGGTGCCGAGACCTGGCACGTGGTGCCGCCGATGGTGACCACCGAGTGGGGCTTCCGCGCCGACGGCCCGGTGTGGGGAGAGACCCCGCGCACGGCCGCCTACAGCGACGTGGACCACACCCGCACGGCGCTGAACCGCGAGGCCTACAAGACGGGCGACGGCCTGCCCACGCTGGAAGAAGCAGCACGCGCCCGCAAGAACCACGCGCAGGCCTATGCCGGCATCGTCGACCCGATGGCCGACGTGAAGGCCACGCCCGTGCCGGCCTACCTGCCGCGCCGTGCCACACCGCTGGGCGTGGCCGAGCGCAAGGTCGAAGCACGGCTGCTCAACGTGGTCGAAGCCTGCCTGCTGCTCAAGCCGCGCATGGGCGCCACCTTCGGCCCGCAGGTCAATGCCTGGCTGCGCGAGCACTACCCCGAGGGCGTGCCCGAAGACCAGCTCGACCAGGTGGTGGCCGCGTTCACTGCGCCAGCCCAGGACTCGACGACTGGCCTGCGTCTGATCGGTGGGGGTGCCGCATGACCGTCGCCCACCGCGCCCCGCCTTATGACCTGGCCAGCCCTCCCGCGGGCGTGCGCCTGGAGCTGGGCCGCACCGCCGCCGCGCTGAAGGTCAGCGTGCGCGACATGGCCGCTGCCGTGGGCATCAGCGCCACGGCCGTGGCCGACCTGCTCAGCAACCGCTGGCCGGCCCGCACGCCGCGCCAGCAGATCGAGACCGCGCTGCGCGAGCTGCTGCAGCAACACGGCGCGACCCCGGCCGACCTGGCCACCTTGTTCCACGCGCAGAGCAGCGGCCCCAACAGCCCCGGCCACAAGCTCGACCGCACCACCGACAGCTACGGCCGACCCCTGAATGCCGAAGCAACTCCACCCGAGGAAGACCCCACCATGATTCAGCGACAGACCCTCAGCCCCGCGGCCCGCCGCGCCTTCAAGCTCTTCGCCAACCCCTTCGAGGGCGAGGTGCTGCGCGAGAACCAGATGTTCGTCGGCGACGACATCGCCTATGTCCGCGAGGCCGCCTGGCAGTGCGCGCAGACGGGTGGCTTTGCTGCCATCGTCGGCGAGAGCGGCGCAGGCAAGACCACCATCGTGACCGACCTCGAAGAGCGGCTGAAGGCCGAGGCGCGTGACGTGGTGATCATCAAGCCCAGCGTGCTGGGCATGGAAGAAAGCGAGAGCGCCGGCCACCGCCTGAAGAGCGCCGACATCCTGCACGCCATCTGCCACGAGCTGGAGCCGCTGGCGCCGGTGCCGCAGACGCTGCAGGCCCGCACCGTGAAGGCCAAGAAGCTGCTGGCCGGTGGCGTGCAGACCGGCAGCACCTACCTGCTGGTGGTGGAAGAGGCCCACAGCATGCCCGACGCCACGCTCAAGCACCTGAAGCGTCTGCACGAGCTGCGCGAGGGTCGCCGCGGGCTGCTGGGCATCCTGCTGCTGGCGCAGCCCGAGCTGAAGATGCGCCTGGCCAGCGGCCTGCGCAGCGGCACGCTGCGCGAGGTGGCGCAGCGCTGCGAGATCGTCGAGCTGCTGCCCCTGGACAGTGACCTGAAAGGCTACCTGCAGCGCCGCGCCACCGCAGCCGGCGTCGACCTGGGCACCCTGATGGACGACGCCGCCATCGAGGCGCTGCGCACGCGGCTCACCCGCAAGGTCAGCGGCTCGGCCGTGTCGATGTGCTACCCGCTGGCCGTCAACAACATGGTCACCAAGGCGCTGAACGCAGCTGCCGACCTGGGTGAGCCGCGCGTCACCAAGGACGTGATCAGCGCCATCTGAAGCCAGCCCATCCACCACCGAAGGATTCACCATGCCGCGCAAGATCTTCAGCGACACCCGGCCGCACGACCGCTGGCCGCCCGTCACCCCCACCCGCACCCGCACGAGGTGGCAAGACCACCCGGCCGTGACGGGTCTGTTCCTCTTCCTGGCGCTGGCCGCCTTCTTCCTGCTGCTGGGCTGGGGCCACCACGTCGACGAACTGGCTGCCACCGAAGACACCGCCTACGCCGAGGCCGTGGCGCAGTACCAGCGCGGCTACGCCGAGGGCAAGGCGCATGCGCTGAAGACCGTGGCAGCCGCCTACGCCGCCGGCCAGGCCGACGCGCTGGAGAGCGTGCAGGACACGCCCCAAGGCGTGCAGCTGGCGCAGGCGTGCCTGGCCCAGGGTGCGGTGGGCGCCGTGCAGGGAGTGCGCAAATGAGCACGGCGCCCAAGCTCAACAAGTGGAAGGTGGCCAACCCGCGCGCCCAGGTGTGGCTGCAGCTGAAGAAGGCCGAGTTCGGGCTCACCCACCAGCAGCTTGCCCAGGCGCTGCCGCAGTTCAACGGCCAGCAGATCAGCAACGCACTCTTCCAGATGGCCACAGCGCACGTGGTGCTGAAGGACGGGGCTGCCAACTCGAAGCTCTCCCGCTTCATGCTCAACCCCGTGGGACCGGTGCCCACCTTCGATGCGACTGAGGAAGACGCCGAGCCCACTGGTGAATCGACGTCGACCAGCGATGGCTCAGCGCTGCAGGCCTGGCTAACGCCGGGCGTGGACCTGGGGCCGAAGAGGCCGCTGAGGGATGCTGCCGCACCCGAGCCCGCACCGGTGGCTGCACCCGCACCTGCCGCGGAGACTGTTCAGGAAAGCGCACCGGCACCGGCGGCGGCGCCCGCATCGCCGCGAGCACCGATGCTCTCGCCGGTACAGCGCCAGGCGGCGGAAGCCTATGGCGAGCAGTTCGACCGCGCAAGGGATGCGGCCTCGTCGTCCAGCCTGGGCCTGCGCACCAGGCGCACCGGGCCGGCTGCCGCGACCAGCCCCGTGACGCTGGGCAACGTGCAGATCGGCGTGGCCCCGCTGCCCCTGGCCGGCGAGACCAGCGAAGAGCCGGCCGACAGTGGCTTCGTCTGCGCCCTGTTCAGCAACGGCAAGCTGCAGCTGCAGGTGCACGGCCAGGTCATCACGCTGAGCCTGGAGCACACGCGGCAGCTGATGCACTACCTGGACCACATGGACGGTGGTGCTGTGGTGTCTGATGCGGCCAGCCAGACAGTCAGCCAGGCAGCCTGACCATGCGCCTGACCTGCCCCTGCTGCCACGTCGAGCTGAGTCTCGACCTGCTGCTCACCAACGAGGCCGCGCGCCACGCGGTGGCCAGGCTGGCCACGGTGAGCCTGCCCTTCGGCGCACTCACCCTGCGCTACATGGCCTTGTTCCGCCCCGAGAAGCGCGGCCTGTCCATCGAGCGCATGGTCAAGCTCATCGAAGAGCTGTTGCCCGACCTGGAGCGCGGTTTCATCACCCGCAAGGGGCGCGACTGGCCGGTGGACGTGGAGACCTGGCGCGCCGGCATGGAGACCGTGCTGGCCAAGCGCGACAAGGGCGACCTGACCCTGCCGCTGACCAGCCACGGCCTGCTGCTTGAGGTGATGGCCGGCTTCGTCGACCGCGCCGAGCGCCGCGCCGAAGGCGAGCGCGAGGACACGCGCCGCGCGCGCCGCACCGCCGGTGTGATCAAGGGCCCCCGCGACCTGGCCGAGGTGGCCAGCGTCTGGGACGGCGCCGACAGCGGCCCCGTGCCGTTGCTGGACGAGCCGCAACGCACAGCAAAGGCTGCCACCGGTCCGGCCTCGCCACCGCCCGACTACAGCCGCCCCAGCAAGGCCGCGCTGCAGCTGCGCGCGCAGATCGAGGCCGCCCGCCTGGCCAAGACAGGCACCACCGACCAACCCCAGGAGGGCCACGCATGACCACCGTCACCAAGCTCTTGAACGTGCTCAGCGAGCACCAGGGCCGCGAGCGCGGCATCAGCGCCGACCGCCTGGCCGAGCGCCTGCAGATGTCGCCCCGCATGCTGCGCAAGCGCATCAGCGAAGCCCGCGAGAACGGCTTTGCCATCTGCGGCAAGCCCAGCTCTGGCTACTTCGTGCCGCTCACGCCCGAAGAGCTGCAGGAGACATGCGAGTTCCTGGAACACCGCGCCCTGCACAGCCTGCGCAAGCTCAGCCGCATGAAGAAGGTGGCGCTGCCCACGCTGCTGGGGCAGCTGATGCTCAACCAGGCCTGAAGGGATGGACACGCCCATGACCACCCCCACCCCGGTCCCCACCCCAGTCACGACCCAGCTCAGCGCCGGCCAAGGCAACTGCGTGGTGTGCAAGGCGCAGATCGAGGCCGGCAAGCTGATGTGCCTGAAGCACTGGCGCCTGGTGCCCGCGCCGCTGAGCGCGCAGATCGGCAGCTCGCAGCGCCGCTACCGCATGGCCCGCACCAGCCAGGGCCGGCGCGACAGCCTCATCAGCCTGCGCAACGTGCAGCGCCAGGCCATCGCGGCCGTGGTGGCCGCCGACCTTTCACCTGACCCGACCAACATTCCCAAGGAGTGCCCATGACGACATCGCTCGACCCCATCCTCAGCCAGGCCGCGCAGCTGGCCGAAGCGCGCCAGCACCTGGCCGCTTTCACTGGCCACATGCAGCACGCGCTGGACAAGCTGCGCACCGACATGCTGCCCGGCCTGCGCGAGCGCATCGAGGCCGCCACCGCCGAGTGGAACGCGCTCGAAGCGCTGATCCGCGACAACCCGCACCTGTTCATCAAGCCGCGCACCGTCAAGGCGCACGGCCTGACCTTCGGCATCGAGAAGGACAAGGGCTCCATCGAGATCGACGACCCCGACAAGACCGTCAAGCTCATCAAGAAGCACCTGCCTGACCAGGCCGAGCTGCTGATCGTCAGCAAGGAGGTGCCCATCAAGAAGGCCCTGGCCCAGCTGCCCGGCGCAGACCTCAAGCGCATCGGCGTGACGGTGGTGAACGCCAGCGACCGCGTGGTGATCCGCGCCGGTGACAACGACGTCGACAAGCTGGTCAAGGCCCTGATCAAGACCGGCGTGGAAGACAACGCCGCCGCCGCGCAAGGCTGATTCGCAACGCGGGGCCGGGAGACGAAGGGCCGCGAGATCCCGGTGGGCTGTCAGCAGTGAGTGGGCCCCCAAGAAAAACCTCTGCACCGAGCGAGCAGGCACCGCGTGGGAAGTGCATCCACGCGCGGCCCCAAAGCGCTGCATTCCCAGCGCAGCGGCGCAAGGCGCTTTCCCCGGTGTGCGCAACACCGGGGGCTTTCAACCAACCGAGGAACGCCATGAAGTCATCGATCCGAGTCACGTCCGGCAAGCGTGGCATCAGCATCAGTGCCAGCGGCAGCGCCGCGCAAGCCATGTTTGATGCGCTGACGAAGCCCAAGACGCCCGGCCCCGTGGTCGACGCCGGCCACGTGCTGATGTTCACCGTGCGCGACCGCTACGGCAGCTGGACGACGAGCCGCGTGCGCGGCATCACCGGCAACAGCACCAGCAGCCGCATGGCAGCCGCCGAGCGCCTGGCCGTGCGGCTGAGCGGCGACGCGCCCTACACCCTGGAGCAGGTGGGCGACTGCGACGACAAGCGCGTCTACACCTTCCGCCTGGTGATCAATCCCGTGGCAGACGGGCATACCCCGCCCAGCGAGCTGGACCGTGCCGGGGGTGCATCGTGACCGTGTGGCTCTGCGCGCAGGCTGCGCAGTGCCAGACCAAGGCCGAGCAGCTGGAGCAAAACGTCGGCCAACTCGACCAGGCGCTGCGCCAGCTGTTCCAGGTGTGCGTGCAGATGGACGCCGAGGTGCAGGACGACCGCCCCGAGGAAGCCGCCTACCAGGCCGCCCTGGCCCTGGCCGCCAACGTGCTGGGCGTGCCCTGGCCGCCGGTGGGCTGGCCCGGCGACGTGCCCGACGCGCTGGTCACCCGCACCACGGGCTTTCTGCAGGTTGTCGACCCGCCTCGGCAGACGGGCCTGGAGTGGGATGACGCGGTCGGCATGTACATCGAGCGGAGGGTCTGACCATGAAGGAGCACTCCATTCTGATGAGCGCGCCGATGGTGCGTGCCATTCTGGCGGGACAGAAGACGCAGACTCGACGGGTGGTGAAGCCTCGCAAGGACCGCGACCTGGGCTGCGAACTAGCACCGTGCGAGCTGGCCGGCGAGGTCAATGGCGGCGAGTACCGCAACGCCCACTGCCAGCCCGGCGACCATCTTTGGGTGCGCGAAGCCCACAGCATTGGGCCTGGCCCGGGCGTGCCCCTACAGCCCGGCGAGAGTGCTGGAGTCCTTCGCTGGCCGCACGTTACCTATGCGGCAGATGGTGCCATCGAGCGCCGCGACACACGGTGGAAGGGCGCCTTCGGCGTAGCGCGGCCCAGCATCCACATGCACCGCTGGGCCAGCCGCATCACGCTGGAGGTGACGGGCGTCCGCGTGGAGAGGCTGCTGGACATCAGCGTCGGCGACGCCATTGCCGAAGGCATACCGCGCGGCGGCCCCGAGAACCCTGACGGCATCGAGCAGCGCGAGTTCCAGGCGCTGTGGGAGTCCATCAACGGGCCGGGCTCGTGGAAGCCAAACCCGTGGGTCTGGGCCATCTCGTTCAAGGTGGTGTGACCATGAAGATCAAGCTCACGCACAAAGGCTGGTTCGGCCTGTGCCCGTGCTACTTCGCAGACCTGGGGACGGACTCACCCTACGTCGAGCCGCGGCATTGGCTGCTGACGCCGTTGGTGCCGATCAGCGCGTGGATCTTCCAGCTGATGTCGTTCCTGGCCAGCCTGGCCAACTTCGAGACGGCCGGATTCCCGCTGACGATCACCGAAGAGCTGGCCGAGCCCCGCGAGATCGAGGTCATCTGACCATGCCCACCCGCCCCGTCATCGACAAGGACACCGGCCGCAAGGCCGACCTGGCCGCCATCCACATGGGCAAGGCCAAGCTGGGCTGGTCTGACGACGAGTATCGAGACATCCTCTGGACGATCTGCCAGGTGCGCAGCAGCGCGCTGCTCGACATCGCCGGCCGCAAGCGCTTCCTGGCGCACCTGCGGGCCTGCGGCTTCCAGGGCAAGACCAGCGCGCGCGAGAAGACCCGCACCAAGACCGCCAGGGCCTGGACGCCCGAGCTGCGCAAGATCTGGAGCCTGTGGCAGCAGCTGGCCGACGAAGGCGCCGTGCACGACCGCGGCAAGCCCGCGCTGGTGGTCTGGGTCAAGCGCCTGGCAGGCGTCGACCAGCTCGAATGGCTCAACGCCCACCAGACCCTGCTGGTGATCGAGGCCCTGAAGAAGTGGCTGGCCCGGGTGGAAGACGAGAAGACCACCCAGGCGCTGCAGGATCAAGCCCCATGAACGACACCACTCGGGCGCGCCCCGGCGCCGACGACAACGAGCGCGCCGTCTACGAGTTCGTCGAGGTGCTGGTGCGCCTGGGCAAGGGCGTGCTGGTCGACCGCCTGGCCGTGCCCGGCCCCGAGGCCGAAGAGGTGATGACCGCGATTGCCCACACCATGATGGTGGAGTGCGCCCGCACCCACATCTACGTGCCCGTAGCCATCGAGCTGAAGCTGGCGCCGCGCAACCAGACCATCTGGCAGGAGTACTGCCAGCCCGGCCCCGACGGCAGCAGGCCGTACAGTACCGAGCGCATCACCGCCCTGGCCAAGAAGCACCAGCTGACCGAGCGCCAGGTCTACAAGATCATCGAGGTGTGGCGCGAGCGCGAGCTGCGCGAGCGCCAGGCCGAGCTGCCGGGGCTTGAGCCGGCGGAGTCAAAGGGATCATGATGGACAACGCGAAGGCCAAGGCCGTGCTGGTGGCGATGCTGAAGGTTGGCCAACCGTGTGGCGGCAAGATAACCGCCGATAGCCTGGAGTGCAGCGAGTGGGACTACACAAGCGTGACGCCTGAAGGCGCCGGCCTTGATGGCAGCTACTCTGCCGATGAGCTCGAAGCCATCGCCGCATGGATGCGTGACCCCAAGGGAGTGAGCGAAGCATGATGACTGACCAGCAACTCGAAGCCGCAGCGCGCGAGCTGTGCCGGCTGCGCGGCGTTGACCCCGAACACTGCCACGGGTTCGACGGGCACAACGGGCCGTGGGCCAACACGCCGGCCTGGCAGCTTGCACTGGAGGAAGTGAAGGCCGCCGAGCAAATGCGCGCGGCCCTGGCCGTGGCAGACGCCAAGGGGGCTTCGGGCGCGGCAGAGATGGTCGATGTGGGGCCGGGCGACTTTGGCGCACATCACACCGTCCGCGCCTACAGTTGGAGCAACCCAGCAGGCAAAGACTTTTCGCTGGGGGGAGGACAACCCCAAGGGAGTGAGCGAAGCATGACCAACACCCTCCTACCCTGCCCCTTCTGCGGCGGCGCGGCGGAACTGCTTGTTGAGTGGAAGCCTGAGCGCGCATGGGTCCACTGTCGGGTGTGCAAGGCGAGCGGCGCGTCCGCCCTTCCAGAAGCGCCCGCGGCTGCGGTGGCGGCGTGGAACCGGCGCGCGGGCGGCGCGCTGCCGGAGCCTGCTGGCTTCATGGATGCGTGACCCCAAGGGAGTGAGCGAATCATGAGCATCAATGATCTGATCGAAGCCCTGCAGGATCTTGCCGTGACGCTCGGCCCTGACGCCGAGGTGCTGGCGCAGTCGCATGGCTGCTGCCGCCACGGCCATGAAATACAGGCCGTCGAGGCTGGAGAGGCCGACGAGGCTGGCAGCGTTGTGATCCGCGTCTAGGCGGCCCGAAAAGCGCCGACGCCGACGCCTTTCACCCTCCGCAAGGCGTTTTCTCCGGCCCTCCGTTTTCTGCCCTCCTTGTCCGGCCTCTTCCGGGCTTTTTCTCACTTCCCCTCTGGGAATATCTCAATTCCGGTCAC
>LNFM01001810.1_pt1 | contig 46789 bp, 22 predicted proteins | sample 596031 | NCBI WGS metagenome assembly LNFM01 (sample SAMN04254537, study PRJNA301005) | activated carbon metagenome | isolation source: dual media filters at the Ann Arbor, Michigan drinking water treatment plant | place: USA: Ann Arbor
CAACGGGCATCTAGCAAATCCATTTCGGCATCACGCCCGGCCAGCGGCACCGCGTCGGTAGCGTGCAATGCGTCAAAGCGGCTTGCAATCTTGCTCTCACGCAGAACACGCCAGGCATCTATCGGCTCATCGAAGCCCTTGAACTGGTGCAAGCCGAGCGTTTGCAGATCGAACAACCCGCCAACGAGGTGGCGCGTCGCGGCGGCGATCACGGTTGCGCCCGGCTCGGCCAATGATTGAAGACGGGCGGCGAGATTAGGGGTCTCGCCGACAACCATCTCCTCCTGCGCTGCACCTTCGCCAATAAGGTCCCCAACGACGACGAGCCCGGTTGCGATGCCGATTCGCACGGAAAGCGGCTCTTTCGCCGCCGTATCAAGGGCACCAATCGAATCGGAGATTGCCTTGGCGGTTCGGATTGCAAGCTCGGCCGAATTTTCCTGCGCTGACGGAAACCCAAAATAGACCTTGATGCCGTCCCCCAAAAAGTCAGCGACGTGCCCTTCGAACCGCGTGACCTGACGCGCAACGAGGCCCTGATATGCGCGAATAACGTCGCGCATGTCTTCGGGGTCCAGGCGCCGCGACAGAGCCGTAGAACCCACCAGGTCGCAGAACATGACCGTCAGTTGACGCCGCTCCGGTTGATCAACACATCGGCGCGCATGCCGTACATCCGCCCCGGTAAGCGAACGGCTTTCGTTCTGTTTTAATCCGTCGATGGCCCTGAGAAGCTTCTTTCGCGCCCCCATCGGTAGGCCGAGTTTCTGGAGGTCGGCATCGGTAAGGTCGGGGAGGACGTCAAAGTCTATTTCTTGTTGCGCGAAGAGGTCGGCATGTCGTTCCAAGCCCAGCCTGCGGAGCCATTCTCTCATATCTTCTGGCACGGGCAGTTCGGCCATCCTGTTCTCCAGCAATCCTGACGCGGCCCACGTCAGTTGGGATCCAAATGCAGCGGCACTCTCCACGGATGGAGTGTGCCATTTTATGCCTTCTCGAATCCCTTCACCAGTTCAAGCACAGTCGTCAACGCGGAATAGATCGCCCCTTGGATCCAACCGGGTTCCGGCGACAAATGCTCGCCGGCAAAGTGGACCGAGCCTTCCGGCCTCAAGGCCGCTGGAAAGTCCATCTCAAGGCCATACGGCAATGGGTGGGCGTAGGCGCCCATGCTCCAGCGATGCTCATCCCAGAAGATCGAGACCCCACCATCGACATAGTTCCCGATCTCCGGGTGGAAAGCCGAAACCGCCCTCGTCATGACCTCAAGCCGTGCCTCGGCCGAAAGCGCACCAATGCGGCGCGCCTCCATGCCCCAAGCATAATTCGCCAGCAATACGCCTGGCGTGGGAGCGGCGGGGCCGGCGTGCGCAATGCCCGCCTCGTCAGCGTGCAGCGTGAAGGCATGAAGATCCCGGCGCTCGGCCGATGCCGGCCATGGCACCCGGTAGCTCGGATGCTGGTCATTCGGGTAATAGGTCTGCCGGCAGATCTTCTGCGAGATCGAGCCGCCGCCGAAAATCCCGTAGGGCGGCCGCTGCCAGAATCGGTCTGAGCAGTGTAACAGGACCTTCGAGGACGACGCATAATTAAGAGATCGGATCGAGCTCAACTTACTTTGTGAAAAGCCCTTTAACTCCATCCGACGCAGCACCGAAAACGGGATCGTACACACGATGGCGTCGGATTGCCGCGTGTACGTCTTGTTGGTCTTCAAATCGCGAACGATGAAAGTTGCCGGATTTGTCGCGGCATCGATTGCAACGATCTCCTGGTCGAACCGGATACTGTCGGCGACCTGCTTGCCGACAGCCTTGGGCAATTCGGACGCGCCGCCGACGATCTCATAGAGATTGCCGCCCTGGCCGTGCGCAGCACCGCGGACGCGGATGGTCAGGCTGGTCTCCCATATCTCCTCGAGGCTTTGCAGAATGCCAAACATATCGATGGCGCCGCGCGTATCGACATTATCGACGAGATATTCAAGATAGGACTGCGCGTCGATTTTCCTGCGGGCGAGAACCGCGTTCGGTTCGCTGTCGTCCAGATCGAACAAGGATCGCACTGCCTCGTCGGACAGCGAGTTCACCAGCATATCGAGATATTTGCTGACCACCGCGCCGACCCCGCCTTTGTCGGCGAGCGCCCGGTCCTCTGCCGACAAATCAAATAGCGGATACAGCGTTCGTGGCGCGTCGATAATCCGGGTGACGACTCCGAGTGCATCATAGAATGCATTCGGGTTCGAGTTATAGAACCGGCCGACCGGCAGTCCGAATTTCTGGATGTAATAAAACGAATAGTCCTGGCTTTCCGGGATGCGCATGGCGCCGAGTTCGCCATGCTGCCCGTCGTCGAAATAGTGCGTGTAGATCCGCCCGCCGATGCGCTCGGAGCCTTCCAGAATCTCCACACGATGGCCAAGCCTCTGCAGTTCATAGGCAGCGACGAGACCCGCGATTCCTGCGCCGAAGATGACAACCGACCCGCGTTGCCGTCCACGATCGGCTTCGGCGATCTCCTTGAGCCGCTTCTCGATCGGCACGTAATACTCAGCCACCGCCACCTCCCTATCGGGCCCCTGTATTCGCGGGCACACCCAACCGCGCGAGCACATCCTCTGCGGTTTGCAGCGCGCCCTCGACCCAGCCCTGCGCACGCGAATACGCTTCCCCGCAAATATAAAACGGTTGTCCGGGAATCGGCTGCGGCATCGATTTGAGAACGTCGGCAAAATTGTACCCGGCCTTCCAGGCATGCCAGCCGCCGCCGAAAGGCCATTCCGACCAATCGTGGTAAACCGCGGTGTAGGGCTCGGGCGGATTCTGCAGCACGTGCAGGCGCGCGATTTGCGACTGGGCCATTTCGACCATCTGTTGTGTGGCCGGATGGTCCGAAGGCGGGACCGGGTCGACGGCGTCTGCAACGAACGGCGTCCTTCGCCCCCTGAACGGATCGCCTTTCTCCAGCCCCTTCCAAAACGGCACCGCGCCCGTATCGTTGTAGGACGCCATTAGCATCGAATGGAGATTATGCGGGTCGGCGCCTTTCTGCCGGCCCTCCGTTTCGAAGTAGTAGGTTTGCCTGATGGGCATGTCCGTGATCGATCGACCGGCCTGCAGCCCGAGCGACCGCCACCAGGGCACCTCGTAACCGAGAAAAAGCTTGAACGCCGGCTGCTTGAAAACCATGCGGAGGCTCTTGTTCAGCGAGCCCGGCTCCACCAGCGGCGGCCAATCGATCGACTCCAGAGCTTTTCTCGGCATGGCGAGTAGCACCTGGCGTGCTTTGACAACGCGGTACTCGCCGGTCAGCTCCGTCTGAAATTTTTCGGACTTCGTGAGTACGAAAGTCAGTTCAGCGATACCGCCCTGCCAGCGGATGGCGCGCAACAGATGGTTCATGAAGCACCCTTGCGGATGAACCTCCTGAAACCTCTTGACCAGCGCTTCCGGCAGAGACTGCATGCCATCGACCAGAGTGTTGAACAAAGTCGCCGCGCCTTTTTCCTGGATCGGCAGCATCGACACGGCGTTTCCGTTCACCACGTTGGTATCGTAACCGCCGGCGGCCTGGACATAGGCATAGGCTTCGGGGCTCAGCACCCGGTAAAGCAGGTCCCAGTAGCCGAACGACCAAAGCGGGCGTCCCAGCACTCGCACGTCGAACCATTGTTCAAACGTCAGTTCGGCCGAATTTGGAATCAAAAGATCCTGCACCAGCATGCGAAGCTGATCGGGCGTCTTGCCGCGCTCGATTCCGCTGAGCGAATAGGGAACCTTCGCAGCATCGGTGAAGTCCTTCTGAAACAGGTGTCGGTTGCGTAGCAGAGCAAAATTATTGGCTGCGCCATCCTTGACACCCGGATCGCCCATCAAAAACTCGCGTGTCGGTAGGCCTAGCGTCGCGATGGTTTGGGAGATAAGCGGTTGGCTTTCGGGTATAAAGCGCATGCCGCCGAGTTCGGCTACCACATGCGGCATACCTGGCAACTTCCGGGAATACAGCCGTCCGCCGATCCGGCCACTGTATTCGAAAAGACCGACTGATTTCGTAGGGCCGAAGTGTTTGCTCAGACGCCAGGCGGTATAGGCGCCGGACACGCCTGCTCCGATCACCGCTATGTCAACATCGACGGTTGCCATTGAGCCCCCTGCTTAAAGCCGCGGGTCAGATTTTTATGTATGCCCAGCGACGAGTGGTATTGGAAAGAGCTGCATCGGCACCACTATGACCTGTGGCCGCCCGCGTTCCTTGCCTTGCTTTAGAGCTTTCTCGACCGCCGGACCGATGGTCTCCGGGTCCGCGACTTCAACCGCATCGGCGCCCAAGCCTGCGGCGATCTCTACCAGGTTCGGCTGACCGACCCCTAGAAGCTCGACCCAGGATTCCCCGGCCGACACGACCGGAAATTCGCCCTCCATTTTCTGCACAACAGTGCCTAGAACCTTGTTCTGAAATACGATCCAAAGGCATCCAAGCTTGTGCTGCGCGGCCGTGCTGATCTCCGCGCCGTGCATCAGGAAGCCGCCGTCGCCGCAGATTGCGACGCATGGACTGTCAGTCGCAAAGGCGGCACCGACGACGCCGGCAATCGCGCTACCGATCGGGCCCTGTACAAGCGAATTGTGCATCTGCATTGGCGGATCGACCACAAAGTACATCAATGCCAGGGTATCGGCAGTGCAGGCATCAACGAGAACGTGGCTGTCGGCCGGCAGATGCTCGCAGATCTGAATGATGCATTCGGCCTGGGGATTCGCCGGGGGATAGGCGACGTCGTGTACCTCTTCCAGATACTGCTTTCGCTGTTCGCAGAGCCTTCGATCTGGTGAGCGCCTGTCAGCGAGTTCAATCAGCCGGTCGATAAATGCACCCAGTTCGGCAACGACGCCGAGATCGACCGGAAATCCTCGGCCGATGACGCCCTGATCGGCATCGACCTGGATGAGCGGCCCCTTCGGGATCATCTCGACCGCCCACGAATCCGTGGCGAGTTGCGAGAGCGACGATCCGAGTACGCAAAGCGCGTCGTACTTCGCATTCAAGCCGGGACTGGTCTTGCCTGGATCCACATAAGCCGAGGGCCACGGGCTGCTGCCAAGACCGTAATTGCGGAGCGACAACGGATTGCTTTCGGGGAACAATCCTTTGGCGTCGCCAGTGGTCACCACGGGCAGACAGAAACGCTCGATGAAGGCGAAGAACCGTTCCCGACGGGCGTCGATCTTGACCTTCTCCTCCGGTGTCGCCCGCGACCCGGGAAATAATACGCGCCGGCATCCGTTGCCCATAAAGATCAGCGGCAGCACGCTGCCTACCAGGATGTCGAGCACTTGCATCGCCGCTTGCTCGGGAGCCCCGTCCGGCACTGCCCGATAGCTCAGCGGCGATGCCGGGATGATCGCATGTGGGAGCGGCTTCTCAGCCACATTCTCGGGCAGGCTGATATGCACAGCGCGGTGCGGAATCGACATTGCTTCCCTGAGGGCTTGCCGGAGCAGACCTTCGAAATTCGACGGATCGCTGATCAGCGCACTGTACTGACAGGCTTGCCGGTAAATCTCGACGACTTTCAGCGGACCTTCGACGCCGGCCTGCAATGCGGCTCTTCCCCAATACTTTTGAGCCACTTCGGCACTGACAACAATGAGCGATGAATTCATCGATTGGGCATTCATCGCACCCGTCAATGCGTTAGTGGCTCCCGGTCCCGTGGTGACGAGAACCGCGCCCAGGTTTCCGGTAATCCGCGAATAGGTGTCGGCGATGTAGGCCGCCGCGGTCTCGTGGCGGCAAAGGACAAAGTCGATGCGACGAGACATGCGCAATTCGTTCAGGACAAATCCCAGCGCGGCGCCGGGATAGCCAAAGATCCTGTCGACCCTTTCCAGCGCAAGATAGTCAAGAAGAACAGACGCAACTGTCTTCCCAATCTCACTCGATTGCTTTGTGGGAGTGGAGACCATCCTGCCCTGCTCTTTGAAACGTCTTCACCTGAAAAATGCCAGGCGGCCCGACCGCACGATCTTCGGCTTTTTAAGACGTCCAGGGCAACAGGATTTCGACCCCAGGGGCACGGAACTCTTCGTTTTGCGCTGCAAGAAGGTCGACAAAATATTTTGGCGCACCTGTGACGGACCTCACAGGGCAGCGCCCCGACGCGGGATTAGGTTCACGCCTAGTTCAACCGCCGCGGCGACCTCAAGTCCGCCGCAGCCTAACCGGAGAACCAAAATGACGAAATCCATCAGCGGTATCACTGCCATCGCCATCACGATCGCAGCTGTCGTCTCTCTGAAATACACCTTCATGAGCGTGGATGCGGCGTCCAAGACGCTCGGCCACATGACAACCGCGGCTCAGATCGACACGCTCGAACTGACCAAGAACACAAACGGCCTTCCGACCCTCGAATTTCCCGCCTTCTGACACCGTGGCACGCGCGGGCCTGGTGGTTCGCGCGGCTTCGGCAAACTCCAGAGTTCCCTCAACACCGTAAGACATCACTAGGAGACTTCCATGAGCCCCTTCACCAGATTCTCGCAGGCGATCGAAGTTTCACGGCAGCACAAAGCTGATACGGTGATACGCCGCTACAAGCACCTCATCGCACCAGAACATTTTGACGTGCTGCCTGAAGCGATCAGGCAAGCGATCGAACCGCGCAGCAACCATGCCGTCCGCACATCGCAATATTCGCTGAGCGAAACGCGCGGCGTCATGCGCCCGTCAAAGACAAGCGCCGATATCGGCGATACCGCATTGCCGCTACACCGTTTCGAAAAATGGAGCGATCGAAATAATCCAGGCGCTATGGTCGTTGCCGGCGCCTGGCTTGTCTTGTTTGTCCTGGCGCTGACCGGCTTCGAGTTCAGACAGGTCACCGCCGCGCTGGCCTCGCTTAACTAGGCACGGACAGGATCATTGGGGCGGCGCCGCGCCGAAATGCGCGACCCGCTCAGTCAAGCTCTGCCAGTTTCCTGAGGGCTCGCAGGCTCACGATCGTGATCAGGTTGTCTTCGTTCTTTACGATGCCGCCGCGCTGCCACTCGCGCAGACATTTGTTGATGCTCTCGCGCGTCGCGCCGACGATATTGCCGAGCTCGCGTTGCGATAGACTGATTTGCAGCGCGGGACGCGCCTGCTCGCCGGCGGGATCGACGCCGGCCTGCCGCAGCAATGTCTTGGCAAGACGGTTGGGCAGATCCAGCAGCGCCACCTCGGCGGTTTGTTCGGTGATGGTGCGCAGCCGGCCACACAGCACCTGGACGAGGCCGAGCCATGCATTCGGATGGCGCTCAAAAAACGCCAGGACATCACGGCGTTCCAACACCACGAGACTGCACGCGGTTATCGCTTTGGCATCGGCGGACCTAGCCTTGCCGTCAAGCAACGCGATTTCGCCGAAATATTCGTTCGGTTGCATAATGTTCAGAACGATTTCCTTGCCTTCCGGCGAGGACACGCTGATCCGAACCTTGCCGCTCAAGATAGCCATCATGCTGTCGCCCGGCGAACCCATCAGAAAGATGGTTTCGCCGCTGGCGAACGTGCGAACTCGGGCGCGGGCGGTCAGTTCGTTACGGTGCTCGGCATTCAGGCCGCGGAACAGCGCGCAGTCGGCGAGCAGCCGGCGGGCCTCTTCTTGGAGGCTCTGGCCAATTGCTTCAGCCATTTTAGGGTCCTCCCCCGACCTCTTGCGATACACTCAACTCTAGCAGACTTTTCAGCCCGCTCCTGGCGAAACAAGGACGGTTTTCCGCTGATCGGCAGCGGTCGCTTCGACCTCGATTTTGAAGCCGAAGTGATGTTCCAAGACGGGCACGACGGCGCGCGCCGGACGCGCGGCGCCGGCCCACGCGGCGTAGGTCTCATTGAACGCCGGCCATGATGCGATACCGGTAGCATAGACCCGTACTTGCGTGAGACGCTCGACCGAGCTGCCGGCAGCCTGGAAAACATGCGCAACATCGTCGAGAAGCTGCCGCGCCTACCGCACGAAGGGTTCTTCAGGTTCGCGCCGCTCTCCGTTATCGGCAACTGCCCGAACACGAATACGAATCCATTGGCGACGATCGCGTGGCTGTAGTGCCCACCTGGCTACGCCATACCAACCGAATTAAATTCGACCGGTTCCGCATCGACAGCATCGTTCCTCGTCCGCCCGTATGAATTACGTTGATTCAATTTTAGTCAAAGGCAGCGCGCAGATTCTTCACGAACATTTTCTCCATCTCTTTCGCCTTAGATTTCATTACCGGCTGGCCAATTGCACCGAGCTTTCCAGCAAGCGTCGCGTCTATTACATAAGGCAAACGTTAAAAACGACTGCGATGCGCTTACCGTTCGGCCATTTCCAACCCGGTCTGTTCATTTTCTTTCCTCGCATTTCATCCCAGTTTCGCGGAGACCATAAATGGTCTTTCGATTACACGATATGACAACTTGTCATAACAGAATGACTATCTAACCGTCTTGGGCAAGGGTACGACGGATCTATGGTAAGGGGTCATTCTATTTTCTTCAGACTCGAGATCGCAACTCAATCCTACGTGTGACGCACGTCTTGAGAGATTGAGATCTTTGAACCCAGTCTCTGAACTTGATTGACCTGACCTGGCTAATTTGAACCAAGCGTTGTGAGAGAATAGCCTGGAAACAGCAAAGAACAGGTATGCAATATTTGATCAAGACATTCGAATGGACGCTTCGACCATCGCATCACAAACAACTTAGGGCACTTCACCGCAGGACGTGATCGCAATCGATGGAGTGCACTCCCGACCTGCAAAATTGGAAAATGAAAGCCGCAGGCGGGCGATGACCCGCGCGTTGGCTTACATGGATTTACAGCCGTACACTCCTATTACCACCGTGAAGTTAGACCGCGTATTATCCGATCCTGTACAAATGCGTGCATAGAGGATCTTCGGGCGGCCGCAAGTATTCCTCAACGGAAGAGCAATTGCAGACCACGTAACAGGAACGTGGTGTCGGGATCAGGGCTTGTCAAAAGGCAAGCTGAAGAAGAGGGGCGACCGCGCTGTGGACATCGGATCAAGGACCGCGAGGGCGTCGAAAATCAGCTGAGGAATATACGACTCCGTTGCGTCGTGGACCGGTCGCTCGCCCATATCCTTATTCCACCGCTCAACAAGCTCAGCGGCCGTAACATAACGGTACGCACCCATCGCGGGATTCACTTTCGTTCCATCCGAGGGATTGGCCATGCGGTCTAGCCATTCCTCGTTCCGCTCGGCGTAGAGCGGCGCATACAGGACAAGCCGATTGATCAACGTGGGTGCCTGCGCCGCCAGGTAGGCGGTTGTAACCGTGCCCCATGAAAAGCCGAGCAGGTCGAGTTTGGCGCAGCTCTCCCGCGCCAGAATGAAATTGACGGCGGTCCTGACATCGACCGCAGCCTCCGGAAGCCGCGCATAGGGGGAGTTCGCCTGCGCCGGCGCGGCCATCACTTCACCGCCCAGTGAGCGGCCGAAACCGCGTATATCGGCCATCCAACTGTCCGGCGTCTGGCAGATCAAGGGCGGCCAAGTATGCCGGACGTTAGCGCCGATCCAGCCGGAAATGACTTGCGAAACATGGCTGAAATCCGGAACCAACCAGGTCACCATTGTGGTGAGCGGCAAGGAGGTTGCCATCAACCGATGGTAAGACTTTCCGCTCAGCCTTGCCTCTCCATCATCGGGGCGACACTGAAGCGTCTTTGCTGCCGGCCAATGGCTCAGACCGCCTGATTAGCTCACAACCAGAGCTTGTAGGCGCTCATTTCCTTACCCATCATTTGACCCGTGTTTTCTCCCTGCAAGAGAAGGCGAGGTTCATTGCATGTAGATTTGGCGCCTGATTTACTGCCGCAGGCTGGGAGTAGGTCAGTGATGAAGGCGTTATGGGTGCTGCCGCTGGTATTTGGTATCGGCGCAGGTTGTTGGGCGTTTCCCTGCGGGGCGGCAGAAGGCACCACCGCGGCGGGTCCGGTCGGCGGCCCAGACATACGGGCGGCTTTTCTGCCGAGACCCGGCCTCTATGGCGCTTTCATCAGTCTCGGCACGAGGTCGCCGCAAGTCAGGGACGGCTCGGGCAATCCGCGCGCCGGGCTTAACGCGGTCAACATCTATGGCGGAACCGCGGGCGGCGCCCTGCTCTACGTGCCGGACGTCAAGGTTCTTGGCGGCTCGATCGGCATTCTGGGTGTGGCGGGTGTAGGTTTTCTCTGCGGACAAATCGTCTCGAGCACGCCGGCACGTTGCGTGTCAGGATTCGGCGATTCCTATGTCGAAACGAGCTGGTCGCGATTCTTTGGATTTACGCGGCCTTCGCGGGAAAAAGGCGCTTACCCGATCAGGGAGGGCCTCGCGGTCGCGACCGGCATTGGCGTCGTATTTTCAACCGGCCCCTATAACCAGCGGATTCAGTCCAGCAACGGCGTCAGCGTCGGCAAGAATATCTGGGACGTCGCGCCGTCGATTGCCTTTACCTACACGACGCCGCCCTTACTCGCCGAAGGAACCGAGTTCAGCACCAAGATCTACCTAAATAACTATTTCAAGAATTCGGTGACCGATTACAAATCCGGCACCCTGCTGGATATCGAGTTCGCGGTGTCTGAACACATCGGGCGCTGGCAAATCGGCGTCGCCGGATATTATCTCCGCCAGCTCGAAGACGATCGCAGAGCCGGCGTCTCCGTTGCACCGGACGGCCGGCGCCTGAAAACCATGAGCCTTGGGGGCGTCATCAACTACGATTTGCCCGAGATCAACGCGTCGCTGAAACTAAAGGCAAGAACCTCGGTGTTCGCTTACAACGCGGGCATGGTCTCATCGGTCATCGTCAGCTTTGCAAAGAAACTGTTCTAGACCGGCAGCTGAAGGCCTCGCGATATTCACGCGAGGCCTTCGTTTTCGGAGATGCTCTATAGCGTTTTCGAGCGAAGTGGGTCACCGGTTCGCGTGAAGAAACCGCGTCAAAACAAGAATTTAGAGCCCGGCTTTGATTCTATCAAAGCCGGAAAAGCTCTAGAACGATCCGGGCGGCAGGCGATACACGTCAGGCGCTTTCGCGTCGGCGACATAAAACAAAAGCAGGCTTGCCGGCGTGAGAACCCGTTGATTGTTTTCGCCCTGCGTCAGCGTTCCTTGCAGGATCAGCATCGCCGTGCGGTCCTTGGCATCGCTGCCGCGAAAAATCAGAAGGCCACCATTGATCGGCATATTGCTGGCGACGGTATCCGGCATGAAGCCTTCGCCCATGAAATGCGCGCGCAACACGCTGGAGTTCGAAAATAACTGCTCGGGCGTCATCTTGTCATCGATTGCTTTTGACCAAGCCACCGAAACCTGGATCAGCTTCTTGCTCTGATAGCCGAGCACGTAAGAGATCTCGGCCGCGCCGCCGCCGGGAAGAACATCCGGCGCCTTGACCAGAAGAACCTTGGTGCGCTCGCCGGCGTTCGGTTGTTCCTTCACATCGGCGCCCTTGACGTTGAAGTCCTTGGCGATCGCGGCTTTGACAGCGGCTTCATCCATGCCGAATTTGGCCGAGCGGAAGCCTTCGACCTTGGCGGTGCTGGTCGATGTAATATTCGACGCTCCCGCCGGTGCGGAGGGAGTTGCGGGCGCATCCTTCCTGGCCTGCGCCAAGACCGGGCCAGCGGCGAAGACCGAGACAGCCAGAACGAACGCCGCCGTGCGGCCAATATGACGATGCGAGCTCATTTTCTTCTCCTTTTTTACAGCAACAGCAGGGGCCGGAAGGTGACCCGTCCGTAGAATTGCTGGCGCGGCTGATCTGTGATGACCACGCGCCAGGGAAACGCAACGCTGCCTTCAAACGTCAAAGCCGGGATCGGGCTCCAGGACGCGCCTATTCCCGCGGAGTCGAGTTGTGTCGTTTTAGGGAACGTCGAATAGACCGAACCGCTGTCGGTGAAGGCGAACAGGTCGAGGCCCTTCACGATGTCGGACATGTCGCGGTGGAGTTCGGCGTTGAAATAATAGCCGCTGTCGCCGGCGGCGGCACTTGTCGGATAGCCGCGCACGGTGGTCGGGCCGCCGACCGAAAACAATTGGTCGCCCGGCAGCAGCTTTTCCCAGGTGTATTGCCAGCTTCCCAGAAACGTCGCGCTGAACTGCGCCGGCAGCCGCCAGTTGGCGTTGGCCGACCCGCTGAACGTGTTGAAGCTGCGCTCGCCGCCCAGGACTTGGTCGTGCCAATTGATCGAATTGAACGCCGGCGAGACTGACAACGAATAGTCCGCTCCGGTATAAGACGCCGACAAGCCGCCGGTGTTCTTCGAATAACGGCTCTTGCTAACGGTGACGGCGGAGAAATCGCTCTGCGAGGTGCCGTACAGATAGGCCGCGTTCGCCTGAACCAGCCACGCATCGGTCACGAACAAAGGCTGGCCGAAATTAAGGGCGGTTTGCTGGGACTTGCCGCTGACATCGAGCGTGGTGAACGGCCCGTCGACAATCTTGATCGCTCCTTGCGTGTAGCTCACGCCGAGACGCCCGCCCCACGGATTGATTGGAAAATTATAGGCGACATTGCCGTTGAGATTGCCTTTCGACTTCACGCCATAGACGGTGAATCGGTCGTCGAAGCCGGCGAGCCCGTGCAGCTTGTAATAAACACCGCCCTGGTTTGCGCCGGTCGTCTTGACGCCCTGGTTGTCGTAAAAAAACTGCAGCGTATTGACCGCCGGCTCGGTGATGGCCAGTTGAAGATCGGTCAGGCCGAAATCCGTGCCGGGCTGCAGCAGCGCGCGCATCTGCACGTCATTCGTGCGGTTGAAGCGGACAACCTCGCGATTGAGCTTGGGGACATCGAGCACCTCGCCCTCGGGATGATCGACGGCACTGCGAAGATAGAACTCCCGCGTCTGCTGATTGCCGATGACGTTGATTTTCTGCAGCCGGCCTTCGGTCAGCTTGACTCTAACGGCGCCGCCAGTCGCCGTCTGCGGCGGCAGTGTGGCGATGGCCGTGACGATGCCGCGCTGCGCGTAAAGCGCATTGACCTCGCCGATCAGGTTCTGCAAGCCGGCGATATCGACCTGCTTGCCGACATATTTCGCAGCGATGGCGTCGAGTTCTTCCGGCGTGATGAACTTGGAGGTGTCGAAGGTCACCTTGCGCAGCAGGAAACGCTCGCCGCCGCCGGGGATCGTCAGGCCGGGCGCGCGTTGCGGGCCGACCACCGCCGGACCCTGCTGCTTGGGAACCTGCTGTTGCTGTTCGATGCGCTGCCGCTGCCGGTCGATCTCATCCTGGATATTGCCCGGATTGGGCGGCACCTGCGCATGCGCAACGGAGCCCAGGGAGGCAAAGGCCAGCAGACCGATGGGCCAAAAACGTCTTCGCATTACCGTCTCAATACTGCCCACCTGAGAGAACTGCCGCATTCTAGGCACAATGGTATTTATCTGCCGACGGCCGCAAAGTCGAGGCGGGCGCCGTCGCGCTGCTCGAACGAGGTGCTCCGGATGCGGCTCGGGGTGCCCTTGCGGTCACGGGTTTGCTGAGGTTTTTTGGCTTCCGGCAGGCCCTGGATATTCACAGCTGGACCGTTCCCGACGGCCTCGACGGGAACGCGCGGCCGGGCAGCCACATCCCAGCCGCCGGTCAGGCGGAGGAGATGGATGGCCCGCAGGCTGCTCTTGTCGTTCGAAGCGGAATCGAAGCCCTCGCCGTTCTTCATGCTGACGACAACGTCACGCACGAAGCTGGAGCCAGTGAAGCTACCGCCATTCCTCCTGATCGTCGAAGATACGCTTGCGTCGTAGTAGACGACATTGGTGTTGGTGTAGTTCGCATTGCCGAGCTGTTGCAACGAGAACACGCCGCCCGGCTGATAGAGCTGCATGTTGACGCCGCCGACCGGCGCCGGGCTACGGTTATTTAAAAGAATGTCGCCGCCCGGGGTACTGAGCGCCATCTGGCCCGGAACATAGCCGCTGTCGATGGTGAAGCTCGGCGAGTCGACGACCAGGACGACGTCCACGGCGCTCAGTTGGTCAACGATGATCTGCGGCGGATCGATGTTCACATTGGCGTATGTCGCGACGCCGCCGCGATAGCCGGTGATCGTGACATAGAGCGGCACCGGCGGGACCGACTGAAGCTGCTCGGCGGTCACGTTGATCGTGTCGGCGGCAAGCGACATCGCGCGATAGACCGTCAGATAGCCGATGGTGAGATCGAGCGGTGTGCTGAGTGCAACGGCGCCGCCGTGCAAGGTGCCGAGATCGATCGAGACGCCCGCGTCGAACGAAGCATCGCCGTTGGCGGAGACCGAAACGCCGCGGATCGATCCCTGGTCGGAGGTGACACCGATGTTGCCGATGTCACCCGGAATGCCGGTCGCGGTAAGGGCGGTGAAGGTCACGTCGTTGAGCGCGTGGATCGTCTGGCTGCCGCCGCTGTTCACCGTACCGAAATTGATCGCGCCGCCGGTCGACGTGGCCGTGAAGGAAGTGCCTGCGGTGACATTGGTCCAGTCGATCAGGCCGCCAGCCAGCAAGGTTGCCGAGCCGGTGCTGGCGGTGAGTGTCGTGCCCTTGTTTGTGGTCGCAGCAGTCAGCGTGGCCGAGCGGTTGGCCGCGACCGTCACGCCCTGGATCAGGCCGGTGTCCGAGGTGACATCAATGTCGCCGGTCAGACCGGTCGTGGTCAGCGTGGTGAAGTTGACGTCCTGCGCGGCGCGGATGGTCTGCGCGCCGCCGCTGGTCGCGGTGTCGAGGGCCACCGCTGCGGCGGTCGAATGCACATCGATCGTGGTGCCGGCATTCAAAAGTCGTCCACTCGATCAAACTGCCGGCATTCAGCCCGATGGCGCCGTTCGTCGCGGTGACCGAGGTGCCCTTGTTGGTGGTCGCGGCGGTCAGCGTGGCCGAGCCGCGAGCGGCAACCGTCGTGCCCCGGATGAGTCCCGTATCTGCGGTGACATCGACATTGCCCGCGTTGCCGGTGGTGGTGAGCGTGGTGAAGGTCACGTCGTTCGCCGCGCGAATGGTCTGCGTGCCGTCGCTGGTGGCGGTGCCGAGTGTTACGCCGGCGCCGGTCGAGCGCACGCCGATGGTCGTACCGGCACGCAATTCCGAGTAGTTGATGAGTCCATCGGTGTTCATGAACACGGCGCCCGTTGCACCCGTGGCCGACACGCCGGTAATCGATACCGGCGCATTGAGCGTAATGCCGCCGTTGGCCGCGATCGTGCCGCCCGCGATCCGCCCGGTATGCGACGTCACATCGACATCGCCGGCATCGTTGGGAATCCCGGTGGTTGTGATCTGGGTAATTAGCATGTTCTGGGCCACGTCGAGCGTCATCTTGCCACCGCTCGCCAGGCTCGGGATATTCATCGTCTCGCGGGTCGAGGTAATCGTCAAACGGCCGCCCACGGCGTTCACGGCATTCCAGGAGATCGTCTCCTCGGCGGTCATTTCCATCGCCCCGGCGGCGGACGTGGCGGTGGCGCCCGAGATCGTCGTCTTGGCGGCCATCCGCGTTGCACCGCCCAGGCTGACTGAGCCGCCCATGATCGCACGGGTGTTTGACGTGATATCGGCGCCGCCGGCCGTCGCGGTCAATTGAGTGAACGTGACGTCCTTCTCGGCCCACAGGGTCTGCGTCCCGCCGCTCGTGATCGTCGCGATATCGATGACGTCCGCGGATGAGCGCAGGTTCACGGACGTTCCGGCACTGATGGCGTTCCAGGCGATTCGGCCGTTGGCGGCGGTCATCTCGACCGAGCCGCCTGCCCTGACTTCGGCGCCGGTGATGGTCGTCGCGGCCAGCATCGTCACCGAGCCGCCGGCATCCACATTCACAAGCCCGGTGCCGAGCGCAATGACCGCTCCCTCATCGGAACGCAGGGTGATGTTGCTGCTCGGACCGGTCGTGGTCACCTGTCTGAATGTTACGTTGTACTTGGCCCACAGCGTCATGCTGCCGCCGCTGCTCGCGTTTTCGATGGTGATGGCGTCGCCAAGCGACCGCAGGAACAGGCTCCCGCCAGCCTGGAGCATCGACCAGTTCAGCGCGCCGCCGCTTCCGGTCGCGCCGGTCGCGGTAATCGAGCCTGCGGCGATCAGCGAGACGGCACCGTCGGAGGTGATCGACCCGCCGATGATCGCACCATTGTCGGACGTAAGGGTTATATCGCTAGCGCTGCCGGTGTTGGTGAGTTGATCGAACGCGACGTCCTGCTTGCCGCGCATGGTGATCGAGCCACCCGCCGTCGCCGTCCCGACTCTCGCTCCGCCGTCGGTGGAGGTCACGTCGATGGTGGTGGTGGCGTTGAGGGTTTCCCAGTCGATCTGTCCGCGAGCGTTGAGAACAATCAGCGTCGGCGACGTGATGCTACCGGTGCTGACAATCCTCGCATTGGCGGCGAACGGCGAATTGAGCGGCAGGTCCGCGCCGGCCGTCAGGATGGCCTGGCGATGGGACGTGATCGAACCGCCCAGGATCGCGCCTTCGGCGGTCGTCACGATCACGTCGCTCGGATCGCCGGCGAGACCGGTGGTGGTCAGTTGAGTGAAGCCGGCGTCCTGCTTGGCGAGCAGCTTCAGCGTGCCCTTGCTGGTCGCGTTGCCAACAGTGGCGCTTCCGCCCGTTGACTCGACGGTGACGGTCTTGCCGTCGAGCGTCGCCCAGTTGATTTGTCCGCCCGCCGTCAGCGCGATCAGTTCCGTCGAGACGATGCTGCCGGTGCCTGTGATCCCCGCGGTGGCGGTCAGGCGGGCGAGTCCCGCCGGCGCGATCGAGCCGCCCTGGATCGACCCTGCAGTCACGAGGACGTCACCCGCAATGCCATTCGTGGTGAGCTGGCCGAACGCCACGTTTTGCGCCGCACCGATGGTCTGCGTACCGCTGCTGGTCGCGGCGCCAAGGGTTACGCCGCCGGCCGTCGAGAGGATGCCGATCGTGGTGGCAGCGTTCAGCGTCGTCCAGTCGATCAGGCCGCCGGCATTCAGGCCGATCGAACCATTGGTCGCGGTCAGCGTGGTGCCCTTGTTGGTCGTCCCCGCCGTCAGCGTCGCCGAGCCACTGGCGGTCAACGACCCGCCCTGTATCCCTGCGGTGTCGGAGGTCACGTCGATGTCGCCGCCGGTGGCCGTCAGCGTGGTGAAGTTCGCGTCGCCGGCGGCACGGATGGTCTGCAAACCGCTGCTGGTCGCGGTGCCGATCTGGGTGGCGCCGGTGGCGTAGGTTGTGAAGGTGCCGCTGGCGCCGGCCGCGGTGCCGGCCAGAACGCTGTCCAGCCGCAGGCCGGCGTCGCCGACCACGTCGACATTGCCGTAGATCGCAGACAGCAAGGTTGCGCGCAGGCTGGTGGCGCCGCGGATGGCGATGTTGCCGCTGTTGACGGTAGCGGCCAGCGATGTCGCGTCGAACGACACGCGGTCCGTCAGGGAGCCGACGCCGCTCGAGGCCAGCAATGACACCAGGCTATGGGCCTTGTTGGCGACGACGTTGGTCTGGCTCTGGTCGCTGCTGAGGATCGCGCCGCCGGCAGTGACCGACACGACGACGGTCGGCGATGCCGCGTCATAGGTGCTTTCGACATGGGCCAGCGTCACGTTACCCAAGCCCGCGATCGTAATGACGCCGCCGGAGGTGACCTGCGCGCCGCTGTTCATCACGATGGTATCGGCGGTGAGAGTGACCGGTCCGTTCGCAGAAGCCGCCGACGAGGCGATGACGATGCCCGCATCCGCGCGCAGATACAGGCCGTCGGCGGCCGTGAAGTTTCCGACGATCAAGTCCCGGATCAGCTGGGCCGGATTGCTCGCGTCGACCAGGAATTCGTCGAAGATGTAGGCGCTGCCGGCCACGCTGCCGCTGAGATTACCGCCGAGACCGACCTTGATCGACAGCCGCGACGCGGACGATCCGACATTGCCGGTGCTGTTGAGGACGACGCTGTTTCCGGTGACGGCGATGCCCGGCAGGTACCCGGCGATATCGCCGGCCGATGTGATCGAGACCGTGCCCCGCGCATTGACGCGGCCAATGTTGAGGTTCGTGCCGGTGGAATTGAGATAGACGTCGCCGGTGCCGGCCGAGGCCGCAACCAGATTGCCCGTCGTGCGGAAGCCGAGCGGATTGGCGGCAGAGCCGATGCTCTGCCCGGCAGCCAGGGTCAGGTTGCCGTTGTTGATGATCTGGACGGCATAGAGCGGGTTGCTGCCCGACAGCGCCGTGAGGATGCTCTGCGGCGCCTGGAGATTGACGTCACCGCCGGCGGTGATCTGGCCGACCGTCAAGGTCGCGCCACTGCCCTGCGGCGCCGATGTGCTCTGCAGATACACGGCGGCGCCGGCGGTGGCGCTGAACCTGCCGCTGGCGTTGACGAACACCGGCGAGGTCTGGCGCAGCTCCGCCTTGGTCAGGTTGGCGGCGCTCACATTATTGGCGGCCAGGCTGGACAGAAGCAGCCCGGTGCGCAGTTGGCCGTTATTGTCGATGCCCTGGAAGGTGACTGAGCCGGCCGTGGTGGCGATCGCCAGCGCCGCCTGCTGGGCATAGGAGATGGTGCCGTTGCGCAGGTCGTTGAGGTCGACGATCACGTTCGGCGCCAAGGTGCCGACGCTGCCGCCGATATTAAGCGTGACGTCGTGGCCGGTAATGTTCGCGACCCCCTCGCCGATCGTCGTCGTGGCCGGCCGTAGCGCCGACTGGTCAATGGCCGAGGCGAGTTGGCCGGCCGACCAAGCGAAATTGGTGACCAGAGCCTGCAGGCCGGCGGCGGGCTGCGGCGTGCCGGCGGCGTTCAGCACTTGATATTGAGCGGCGCCGTAAGCCTGAATGGTGGCGACATCGGCCTGATACTGGGTGTTGGCGTAAGTCTGGATCTGCGATGTGATCGCGCCGTATTGCGACGCGCCGTAATCCTGGATGGTTTGCGCGTAGGACTGATACTGCGCGTTGGCATAACCCTGGATGGTCTGCATGTCAGACTGATAGGTCGTGTTGGCGTAGGTCTGGATGCGCACGTTGTAGGCGGCAAGCGCCGCCGCATCGCCGGGCTGGGCGCTGTGATTCTGGATGCGGCTGCGAACCTGCTGGTAGTTTAGATAGCTGGCGGCATCGAGCGCCTTCGGCGCGACGATCGGCAGCGCGGCGTCGTTCAACACGAGGGTGCCGTTCGGCAATACCGTGCTGTTGGTGGACAGCGTAAGCGACTGGAAGGTCGTGACTTTCTGCGCCTGCAAGGCGGCGTCGGTGGTGTAGCTCAGCACGCCCGCGCCGTTGAGCGTCAGCACGCCGCTGGCGACGGTGCCCTTGGCCAGCAGCGCCTGGAAGGCGGTGTATTCGCTGGCGCTGAGCGCATCCTCCGCCCTCTGTGCAATTTGCGCGTCGGTCGGGTTGTTGTTGTTGTTGCCGCAGCCAAAGCCACAGTTTTGACCCTGGATATAGTCGCGGATGGTCTGCGCGAGGGCCTGATACTGCGTGTTGGCGTAAGTCTGCGCCTGCGCCGCGTTGGCTTGGTACTGGGTGTTGCCGTAGGTCTGGATCGACTGCGTGAAGCCCTGATACTGCGCGTTGGCGTAAGACTGCACCTGCGCATCGGTCGGGGTCGAGATATTGAGCGCGGCGGCGGCGGCCTGGCGGAACACCGACAGCCCGTTGGCATTCAGCACCAGCGTGCCGCCGGTGACCGCGCCGTTCGCCATCGAGGTCAGCGCTTCGTAGGTGACGTAATTGGGCGCGCTCAGCGCGGCCGCGGCGTAGTACGCCAAGCCATTGCCGCCGAGCACGAAGGTGTTGCCCTGTACCGCGCCGTAGCCGGCGAGCTGCTGGAAGGCATTCGACAGCACGCTCTGCGCATTGCTCTCGACGGCGGCATTGGTGAAGGCGAAGGCACCGCTCTGGAACGTGCCCTGGGCGGCGAGCGTCTGGAAGTTCTGGTAGATGTTCGACGAGGCCAGCACGAAGGAGCCGTTCTGCACGGTACCCTTGGTGAGCAGCGCATTATAGCTGGTGCGGTCGGCGCTTTGCAGCACCTGATCCGCAAGTGTCGGCGCCGCCGAAGCGTTCAGCGCGTATGAACCGCCGGTATAGACATCGTTGACGTAGGCGCCGAGGACGGCCGTCCCGTTATTGAGCAGTACCTGATATTTCCCGTAATCGGTATCCCCGAGGATGTTCCGGGCGTAGAGCGAGAAGTTTGCCGGGTTTCTCACAAGATTACGATGTTCGTCGAAGTAATCGGCAATCCGCTGGACATAGGCCAAGTACTGATCCCGCGCATTGCGCGCGACCGTCTGCAGGTAGCCCTGGTACGTCGCGTTCGCCGGCGCATAAAGCGACGCCTGATATTGCGCATTGGCGTATTCCTGCACCTGCGTGTCGCTCGGGTTGGCGATGCCCATCGCCGCCCCTGCCGCCGCGCGCAGGTTGGCGATGCCGCCGGCGGTGAGCACCAGCGCGCCGTTCACGACATTGCCGTTACTCACCAGCGTCTGGAAGTTCTGGTTGCCGGCCGCGATGCCCGACTGGGCGTAGGTCGCGACACCGGCGTTGTTGAACTGGTATGAGCCGTATTGCACCGCGCCGTTGGCGCCGAGCGCCAGGAAGCTCTGGTAGGTCGGGGACAGAACCGTGCCGGCTTTCGATGCCAGACCCGCGGCGTTGAGCGTGAAGACGCCGTTCACCACCGTTCCCAGCGCGCTCAAGGCCTGGAAATCGGCGTAGGCCGAGGTCCCGAGCGACGTCGACGCGGCGGAAGGAATGTTGGCCGCGGTCAGGCTGAACACGCCGTTGGTCAACGCGCCCTTTGCATGCAGAGCCTGGAACGCCGCGAGCGTCGATCCGCTGAGCGCCTGGTTCGCATAGGCCGGGAGGAAGTTCAGATCGATCGGCGTCGTGCCGAAATAGGCCCGGATCAGCCCAACGAAAACCTGATACTGCGCGTTGGCCGCGCTCTGCACCGTCGTCACATAGCCCTGATACTGCGCATTGGCGTTCGCCTGGATGCTCGTGGCGTAAGCCTGGTACTGCGCGTTGGCATAGGTCTGCACGTCGGTGTCGGAAGCGGGTTGGCCGAGCGCTGCCGTCGCCGCCGCGCGGAAGGCCGCGATGCCCGCCGCGGTCAACACCAGCGTGCCGTTGGTCACCGCGCCGTTGTCCGCTTTCGTCAGGTTCTGGAAATTCAGATAGTCCGCGTTCAGAGCGGCCTGCGCCGTATTCATCAGGCCGGTCTGGTTGAGCAGGAACGTACCCCCCTGCACCGAGCCGTTGGTCACCAGCGAACGGAAGGCGTTGTAGTTCGCCGCCGACAGCGCCGACGAGGCGTAGCTCAGCACGCCGGTCGCCGACAGCACGAACGAACCGTTGGTGACGTTGCCGCTTGAATTCAACAAGAGCAGCGCGACCGACGGCGTCGCCGAATAGACCACCGTCGACTCCAGGCTGGTGAACTGCGTATTGGCGTAGTCCTGAATTTGCGACGCAAGATTGTTGTACTGCGTATTGGCGTAGTCCTGCACCTGCGCCGACAGACTTTGATACTGGCTGCTGGCGTAGGTCGTGATCGCACCCGACAGCGTCTGATACCGGCCGCTGGCGTAGCTCTGCACCTCGGCGTCAGTCGCCGCGTGCCCGAGCGCGGTCGTCGCTTCCTGCCGGAACGCGGCGATGCCGGCGGGCGTCAGCGTGAAGACTCCGGCCTGCATGAAGCTGTTGGCCGATGACGTCAGTTGCTGGAACGCCGTGTGGTCGGCCCCAGCCAGCGCGGCCGACGCCAGCGCGACAACGCCGCCGGCGCTCAGCGTGTAAACGCCGTTCTGCACCGAGCCGTTGGCCTGCAACAATTGCAAGGTCGTATAGCTGGCCAAGTCCTGCAATGCCGCCTGACCGAAGTTGGCAACCCCGGCAGCGGTGAGGACGAACAGACCATTCTGCAGCGAACCGTTCGCCGTCAGGAACTGGAACGGCGCGACCTGCCGGTATTGCGTATCGGCAAAAGCCTGAACCTGGCCGGCCAAGGTTTGATAGCGGCCGTTGGCGTAGGACTGCACCTCGGCATCGGTCGCTTCATGTCCCAGGGCCAGCGTCGCCGCTGCGCGGAACGCCGTGATACCGGCCGTGGTCAGCGTGTAGACGCCATTCTGCAGGGAGCCGTTCGCCTGAAGCAGTTGCAGCGTCGACTGGTCCGCTGCCGCCAGCGCCGGCGACGCCTGCCCCACGGCCCAGATGCCGCCCGTTGTGAGCACAAAGGTGCCGTTCCTGAACGAACCGTTGGCCGAAAGGAGTTGGTACGTGGCATTACCGGCCGTCCCCAGGGCCGCCGCGCTGTAGGTCACCAGGCCATGGCCCGTGAGAACGAAGGTCGAGCCCTGCATCGAGCCGACACCGGCAAGCTGCGCATAGGCATTGTAGTTCGTCAGCGCCGCAGTCAGTGCGGGCGTCGTCGCAAAGCCGGTGCCGTAGGCCTGATAGAAAGTCGGAACGGCCGCATTGTACTTGGCATTCGCCCAGGCCTGGACCTCGGTGTCCGACGCCGTGTGGCCGAGCGCGGCGCTGACCTGCGGGCGGAAGACATTGATTTCAGCGGCGTCGAGCACGAAGACGCCGAACTGCGCGTTGGCCCAGGTCTGCACGTCGGCGTCGGTCGCCGGACGGCCGAGCGCGGCGCTGACGGCCGGACGGAAGATGTCGGTGGTCGCCGAGGTCAGCAGGAAGGTCCCGGTCTGCTTCGTCCCCTTGTTGAAGATGCGCGAGTAGTCGGCGATCGTCTTGTTCATCAGGTTGTCGAAGGCGGTCACGGTCGCCAGCGCGTTGGCCTGCGCGCCATCGAGCGGCGTCAGACGCAGGGCCTGCGAGATCGCTTCGACCTGCGCGGCGGTGAGCGCCTGGGCCGCCGTCTGGCCGCTGGCGTCGTAGATATTCCCGCCCGGTACGTTGATCAGCACATCGCCCGAGGCCGAGGCGATCAGGCCGACCCGCAGGTCACCGGAATAATTCGAATTCGCGGCGACCTGGGTAAAGCCGATATCGCCGTTGGCCACGATATTGACCACGCCGCCATCGAAGCCGCCGCCGGACAGCGCCGTCGCATTGGCGCTGATCTTGATCGGATCGGCGATCGAGCCGATCGAGCCGTCCGTGCTGGTCAGGTTGATGTTGCGCGCACGGACGTTGATGTCGCTGCCGGCGCTGCCGGCGAAATCCTGCCGCACGGCGCCGCGCGTCAGGCTGCCCTTGGCGATGATGTTGACATCCTTGAACCCGGTTTGCGGGTTGCCGGCCCAGACCAGCCCGAGCTTGGCGGCCGAGTTCAGGTTGACATTGATGTTGCTGGTGCCCGTCTGGGCATTGAACGTGCCGCCGGAACTCGCCGTGATCGTCGCATTGATCGGCTTATCCGCGCTGCCGATGGCATCGGCGGCGATCAGCGACAGGTCGGTCGTCAGGATCGGCTGCGAGGATGTTTGCGTGATGTTGCTGGTAGTCTGGTTGAAGACGGTCTGCGTGCCGCGCGTCGCGTTGAAGGTGGCCGAACCGCTCGGATTCGTAATCGTGCCGCCGATAATGATGTTCGAGTTCGACGTCACATTGACGAGGCCGCTGGCATTGCCGCCGAAGTCGACCGCAATCCGGTTGTCGGCCTTGACCGAACTGGTGAGCTTCAGCCAGCCGGCGACGACGAAGTTGTAGTTCCAGTTGGCCAGATCATTAGAGCCGGAGCCTGGCGTACTTTGAATGAAACCGTGGTTACAATCGCTGCCGATGAAGCCGCCGCAGCCTGAGTACGTGACGTGAGCCTGCGCGTAGCCGGATGCACCCGAATTGGCGCTGCCGTCTTGGTTGACCGACCCGATACCGCCGGTGATCCTTTGCTGGAAGGCCGGCAGCGTCGTGGCATTGCCGGTGGTGATGGCGCCTTGCGGCGCCGTCCCCGACGCCAGATGGCTGACCGGCGATATGGCCAGAGCACTGTCGCCATTGTTGCCGGCATATTCCGACTTCACATAGACCCAGGGCGCGTTGGCAGTGCCGCTGGTGAAGGCCCAGGCGCTGGTCGTGTTGGCGAGCCAGTCCACCGTGCGTCCGATGGTCGCCTGCATGACCCACTGGTAGCGCGTGCCCGCGGTCGGATCGAAATAGTGTGAATCCGATGCGATGACCTGCGACGGCTGCGCACCGGCGGCCGGATCGAGGCCATTATGGGTGTCATAAATCCTGATGATGCGGTCACCGCCGACGCCAGGCGTATAATTGTAGACTTTGGTATTCGGCCCGGTCGTATCGAGCCGGTCGACGATTTTCACCGTGCTTGTCAGCGCCGAAGCCGCCAGCGCATTGCCGGTATTGATATTGCCCAGCACCAGATCGAGGCCGGTCTGGTTGTTGATCTGGACGTTGCCATAGCCGCCATTGAGATGGATGCGGCCCAGCGTGTTGGTGCTGACGATTTGGCCGTCGAGGAGAACATTACCGCCGCCGGACGAGGCATTGATGGTGGCGACCGACAACTGGTTGGTAGCGGCGTTGTAGGTCACCAGGCCGTTCACATTGTAGATCGGATTGGCGCCCGGATTGGTCTTCAACGCGTCCTGATATTCCTGCCTTCTCAGCGCCAGCCAGCCGCCGCTATAGGTCGTCTGATAGACCGGCGGCTCATCATCCTGATTGCCGCAGTACCAGCAATTATTTGGGTTGTTGATCTGGGTGACCGTCGTGATCAACGGATCGGCCAGCGAAGCCGCCAGATCGATATTGTAGTCGGTGGAGCGGCCGGCGACGATCGAGGCATTGATGTTGATGATCGACGCCTTGATCGCCACCTGCCCGCCATAGATCGCATAGCTGTTCTGGCTGCCGGTCAGGTTGGCCTGACTGAACGTGCCCGTCTTGTTGAGCGCATAGTACTGCATGTTCTGGAAGAAGACATCTCCTGCGAAATAGTAGTCGGAGCTGCCGTTCCGGCAGTTCGTCGTATGCGGCGCGCAGGCGCCGAGGAAGATGTAGCTGACATTATCCAGCCCCGGGCGCGGAACGGAGACGATGCCATTGCGTTCACGCCCGTAGATGTACTTGACGAGGTCGCCGTTCGCATCGGTCGACTCGCCGGCATTCGTGGCCTGCTGGTAGAAGGTGTTGGCGAGATAATGCGCCGCGATCGTCGCCGAATTGGCGGTGATGATCTTGCCGCCCGGATAGGTCATGTAGCTGTCCCATTCGGTCGAGGGGAAGCCGCCGACCAGGTACATGCCCGACGGGTCGGTCGATGACACCGCGACCGCGCCGTTCGGCACATAGACGTTGAGCTGCTGGGCGGAAAGGTTGGCGGTCTGCCCGTACGAACCGAGCGTATTGCTGATCGATACGACGCCGCCAAGATTGGTGATGGCGCCCGCAACCAGCAGCGCCGGCCCGGTGATGCCGCCGTCGTTGAAGGCATTGTTGATGGTGACGGCCGACACGGTCCCCGGCAGTTCGCTGGTGCGGACCGTGCCGCGGACGCCATTGCCGCCGGTGAAGATGACGTCGCCGCCGGCGACATCGGGAATGTAGGCGCCGCCGCGCAGCACCAGATAGGCATTGGAATTGTTGACGACCGTGATGGTCGGCGAGCCATAGGCCGTCACCAGGCCGGTGCCGGCCAGGATGTTGGCATTGATCGTGACGTTGCCGCCGGCCGCGTACATCTGGTCCAGCAGGAACGCGGCCACCGGCGCCGTGGAAATGCCGCCGAGCAGAACCGGCGCCACGTCCGGATCGAAATGATCGGTGACGTACTGCGCGGCGTTAAACCCGTCATTGAACTCTCCGGTCACGGTCAAACCGCTGGTCTGGCTGAGGCACAGGATGCTGTTGTTACAACTGATGACGATGTTCAGGTTGTGATAGTAACCAGCGGTGATGTTACCGTTGATGGTCACGACCGAGGTCGCTTCCCAGTGCGGGGTGTCGTCCCGGTTGGTAACCGGGATGAAGCCGAGGATATAGCCATGGCCGGCGCTGTTGGCCGTCGGCGTGATGGTGCCGGTATAGCCGCCGACATAGACGTTCTGCGCGCTGCGTAGTATGCCGTCCGCCCCTTGGCTCATGACCGTGTTGTTGACCAGATTGGTGGTGGCCTTGGCTATCGGCACGGCAATGATGCCACGCACATAGCCATGCGCATCGGCGGTGCCGCTGATGATCGTGTCGTAATAGCCGAAGCCGTAGCGGCCGGCGGTGACATAGAGATTGTCGAAGGCGAAAATGTCGACGTTGGCCCCAATTGTCACGGTCTGGTTGGTCTCGACATTCGTCGTCGCCTCGGCGACGCCGACCGCGGCGGCGCCCCAGGTGCTGACCAGCGCCTTGGTCGAGGCCGTCGACACCGTATAGGTGCCGATCGTGATCGTGCCGTACGAATCCATATCGACGCCGTTATTCACCGTGATGGTGTTGTTGAGCGTGGCGTTGAGCGTCGAGTTGACGCCGGCGCCCTGGATCGCGCCGCCGGTCGACAGGTAGACGGCGTTGGTGCCGCTCAGCAATGTGGTGGCCAGCACGGAGATCGCGCCCGGGCTCGAGACCGGGTTGAAGCCCGAGTGGATCTTTGCACCGTTGCCGAACGTGATGTTGGTCGCCCCGCCTATCGACACGGTGCTGCTGGCGCCTGTGCCGCTGATGCCGCCGCCGCCGGCGGCCGCGGCGCTGTCCTGATCGCCGTTCTCGCGGAAGGTATTCTGCGCCAGGATCGTCACCCCCGGCGCGCAGGCCTGGACGTCGCAGGTGCCGACGCCGTTGACCAGCACGGTCGGCGCCGAGACGAAGATGATGTCGTTCGCGCCAATGCTGACGTTAACCGTCGAGTCCGCCTGGTTCTCCGAAACCGCCCCGCTGGCGCCAACGATGGCCGCCTGCGTCGAGTCGACCATCGACTTGTAGTAGTCGGTGTGAGCGCCGGTCAGCGTCAGGTACGTAATGTATAGCGTGGCGCTGTCGCCGATCCCGGCGGTGACGATCGAGTCCTGCTCGGTGGTGCCGTTGGCGCCCGCGCCGGAATAGAGACCGCCCGAGCCGGACTGCGAGCGGACCGTGCTGGTATCGGTTCCGGCCGCGGCGACCGTCAGGCCCTTGGCATATTGCCCGGCCGTGCCGATCTTGACGTAGTTGCCGAGCGTGGCTGACGTCTTGGTGTCGGCGTCGGCGCGGACAACGACGGCACCGAGCGAGAAGCCGCCATTGCTGACGGCGATGCCGGTGCCGGAGGCGACCTGGACCGTTGTGTTGTTGGCGTTGACGGCGACGGTGCCGGTCGGCAGCACGGTGAAATTGCCGATATGGGCCGAAACCGAAGCATTATCATTGGCAATCGCCACCGTTCCCTGCACCGCGAGGAAATAGGCCCCGGTGCCGGCCACCGACCACGCCGCGGCATTGCTGCCGCCGATCTGGAAATCGGCCGTCGAACTCGGGGTGGACGTCGTTTTCGGGATATCCGTCGCCGGTGTGGTGCCGTTATAGGTGCCCGTGGCGGTTACATTCAGTGCCCCGCTGGTAATGCGGGTGGCGTGGGCAGCGTCAATGGAATCGTCGATCTGCGCCAGGACGGTCGGGCTGGCGGTCGCCTCCGAAATCGAGGCGCCGACCGTGCCGCCGACCGCAACCGCAACGCCGAAGGCCAGCGCCTTGGCGTCAGGCGCGGCGGTCGCCTGCAGCGCGACCGTGCCGGTGCCGACATTGATGGTGCTGCCGGTACCGACACGCGACGTGACGCTACTGGTATCCTTGGCGACCGCCGCAGCGCCTGCCCCGGCCCCGACACCGCCACCAACGCCTGCTACGGCGCCGGCAAAGACAGACCCGGCATTCGCCGAATTCACCCGCACGGCGGTGCCGCCGGTGATGAGCGACCCGGCAGTGATCATCGAGACGACCGTGCTGGTCTTGATCGCCTCCGCATAGGACACGCCGATGCCGATACCGCCGATGGTGGCGCCGAACGCATCGCTGCGGACACCCGACGTATCGGAAGCGCTGACCGTCGCCGTTCCGGCCGCCGTCAGGTTGATCGTGCCGCCGATTGCGGCGGTCAGTGAGTTGTCAATGTGCGCTTCGGCGACCGAGGCCCCGAGCGCCGCCATCAGCGCGCCGGCGCCGGCATGGGATTTGACCGTCGCCGCCGGCGAACTGCCATCCGCCATGGTCGCGGTCGCCGTCACCGTCGTGGCGTTGATGGTCCCCTGCGAAATGGTCGCCGCAACATTGGTGCTGACCTGCGTCGTCGCGATGGCTGCGCCGATGCCGATACCGGCGCCCGCGCCAGCGCCGGTCGCCATATTGGTGGTCGCCACCCTGCCCCCGGCACTGACCGCGACCGCAGCCGCGGTGGTGGTGCCGCCGGAGAGCGATGCGGTAATGCCGTCGCGGACGCTGCTCATGGATTGCGATACGCTGAACGAATCCGCCGCCGTCTCGGTGTCCCGATGACTGACCAGGAACTGGTACTGACCGCTGGCGTAGTCTTTCACCGTCTGCGTGAGCGCCTGATACTGCGTATTGGCATAGGCCTGCACTTCGGTGTCGGAAGGGGTGCGCCCCAGTTCAGCCGTTGCCGCCGCGAGAAATGCAGCGATACCTGTCTCATTCAGCGTAATCGTTCCGCCGGCGATCATTCCATTCGCCGCCGACGTCAGGTTTTGATAGGTCGTCTGTTCCGACGCCGTCAGCGCCGCCGGAAGATAATGGGCAATACCGGTCGCATTCAGCACCAGCCTGCCGCCGACAACCGAACCATTGCTGGCGTTGGTCAGTCCGGCGTAGCGATCATTGGCATAAACCTTGACCTGCAGATCGGTCAGCGCGGTGACGCCCAGCGCCGTCTGAGCCTCGGAACGCAGGCTAGTAATGCCGGCCGCATCAACAACATATTGCAGCCCGTTCGTGGCGAAGGCCTGGTACTGGGTCTGGGCATAGGCGTTCGCCGCATTGACGAAGGTCTGATAGCGGCCATTGGCATAGCTCTGGACCTCGGCGGCGGACGCCGTGCGGCCCAACGCGGCGGTCGCTGCCGCCTGATAGGCTGTCACGCCGGCCGCGGTCAGGACCAGCGCGCCATTGTTCACCGAGCCATTGGCCAGCAGCGCGTTGTAGCTTGCGAGATCAGCCGTATTCAGCGCGTTGGCTGCATAATAAGTGACACCTGAGGTGCTCAGGATGAAAGTGCTGCTGCCGGGCGTGCCCTTCTGCAGCAGGGTCGTGAAGAGCCCCTTGGCGTAATCCTGCACTTCTTGGGCCGTCGCCGTGCGGCCGAGGCTGGTATTGGCCGCCGCCTGATAGGCGGCAATGCCGGCGGTGCTCAGGACATAATTGGTGCCGCCACCCGTCAGGGTGTTGAGGCTGCTCAGCGTGCCGGCGCCATTCTGATCGAGCAGTTGCATCGCCTCTTCCGACGCTGTCGAACCAATCAGGATCGTACCGGTCGCGGCGCCGATGCCGCGCGAACTGCCGGCGCCGAAAGTGACGGTCTGCGCGCTGACATTCTTGGTGCTGTTCGCGGTAATGACCACGGCGCCGGGAACATTGATCGTGCTGTCGACGGACTCAGCGACAACCGAACTTCCGAGCACGGCGACGTTTGTCGCGGTGCCCTCGCCAGCGCCCTGCAGACCGATAGCGCCGGATCCCGTGGTCGGGTTGACGGTCAAGACTTCGTTGGCGGTAACCTGGATGCCGGCCGGGTTGCTGACCAGATTGTTGTTCGCGTCAGCGTCGCTCTGCGTCGCGGTCGAAGCCGTCGAGACGTTCGCGCGGTACAGGCCGGCGCGGGTCACATTATTGACGGCAACGACATTGACCATGCCGGCATAGCCATCGCCACCGGCCAGCGCGCCGCCAATGGCGTTGCTGTCGAATGTGTTGGTGCTGACCGCATTAACCGCCAGCCGCCCTTTCAGATTGATGACGGTGACGCTGCCGCTATTGCCGACATAGGCCAGCGTCCGGTTGTTGCTGGTGCTGACCGCATAGCCGCCCGCCAGACCGATGATACCGGCGGCGCCCGCACCCGCGATCCCGAAGAAGCCGCTGGTGCTGTCGGCGGTCACGACCAGCCGCAGCGCTGTCATGACACCGCGATCGACATAAGCCTGCGTGTCGGCGTTGAAGATGTTGACGATGCCGGAGGATGCCGCGGCGCCGAGGCCGACCGCGAAGCCGATCACCTTGTCCGCGGCGCCCTGGTACGATTTCGCCGTGACGGCAACGGCGGGACCATTTCCGGTATAGCCGCCGGTGGTCGTTCCGACAGTCGAGTCGGTGATCGAGGCGTAGGTCTTGCGGCCCATCTGGTTCGCCGCATTGGCCGCCGCGCCGCCGAAGCCGCCGACGCCGCCGGCGACAATCGAATTGCCGGCGAAGGACTGGCTGCTGGCGGTGACGACAATCTGCGGCGCATTCGTCGAGGTCAGGCGCGTGTCGATCTGCGAGTCGTCGATCTTGGCCGTGGTCGTACCGGCCATGACGTTTGTGATCGGGTTGACGGCAACGCCGGCCGAGATGATCTCGAACGCCATGCCCAAAGTGATCGCCGTCGACGTAATCGACTGATGCGATGAGGCAACGACGGCCAGGCCCTGAACCGATTGTTGCACCTCGGCGAGGCTCGGCGGTGTCAGACGCGACGCGCTGTTCACGTCCAGCACAACGGGCACGACCAGCGTGCCGCTATTGACCGCGATTGAACCCGTCCCCGCGCCTATGGCATCGACCTTGCTGTCCTCGACGCTGGCGGTGGTGTCGCCCGTGATCTTGTTGGTGACAATCGAGAGGCCGACGCCAACCGCGCCAAGGCCGATGCCTGTGGCGCCGGCGACGACGGCGATGGCGTCACTGTTGCTGGCAAGCACAGCGACATTGTTCTGCGCCAGTACATCGGCATTGGCGATCGACCCGATCACATCGGTGGCGACGATGCTGGTCGCCACCGATCCGGCAAGACCTACCTGGGCCGAAACCGCGATACCCACTGAAACCGTGAGGATGCTGGCGCTCGAGTCGGCCGCAACCTTGACGTCGTGGCTGGCTGTGACAAGGCCGCCGGCAATCGTCGCCGACACATTGTCCTTGATCATGTTGTTGACGATGGACAGGCCGATGGCCGCCTCGCCGAAGCCGATACCGAGCGCACCGGCCGCGCCGCGCACATTGGCCATGTTCGTGGCCTGGACGGTGACGTCGCCACCCGAAATCGTCGTCTGGTTGGAAAGCAGCGGATCGGCATCCGTGCCGACCCGCGCGATCATTTGACTGGTGATCTCGTTCACCGCGATCGAGGCAACACCGGCGAAGCTGCCGACGGCGATACCGAGACCGACGGCCACGCCGATGATCCTGGTTGCGTCGGTGGCCGATACGGTGACCGAACCGGACGACCCCGCAGTCAGATAGGCGTTCTCGATGACAGCCGAATGAGTCTGCGAGATCGTGTTGACGACGAGCGAGGCGCCGACATTGTTCTGCCCGGCCTGCACCATGCCGGCCACCGCCAGAATGGAAGCGCCGAGACTGTTGCCGACGCCGCCGTTCAGCGCCGCACCGGTGAAGTCCACGCCGGTCGAGGCCGTCGTTGACGGATTATGCGCCGTCAGGGCCTCCCGCAGAATCGTCGACAACACACTGTTGTAGGCACTGTCGGCGGTGACGATGACCGAGCCCGATACGCCGATCGTCTTGATGTCCGCAGTATTGCCGCTGATACTGGCTGCAATGGAGTTCGTGATGACGGTGACGACCAGCGCACCGGCCAAGCCGTTCGCATCGGGGCCGCCAGCCACGGTCGCCGCGCCAGCGACGATGCGGGCCGAGTTGCCCGCCGCCACCGTGATGTTGTGCATCTGCGCAATCGCCGTGGCGTAGAGGGCAGCGCCGGCGGCCGATCGGGCCGCCGAGGGATCGCTGATTTCGGCATAGGTGACGGTGAAGCCGATGCCGCCCGAATTGCCGATCGCCAGCGAGCCGCCGCCAATGGCGATGTCGGTCTCCTGATAGGACTGCACCACCAGTTGCCGGTCCGAAGCCGCGGCGCTGCTGTTGCCGGTAATGGTCGAGTTCTTGAGTTCGGCATTGACGCTGTCGGTGATGATGCCGACCGAGACCGACATGGACATCGAGTAACCGGAACTCGCGGTCGCCACCGACATGCCAAGGCCGATCAGCGTCTGGGCGCCACTGCCCAGCGCCCGCACCGCCACATTGCCGGCATTGGTGATGGACGAGGAGTCGATCGTTGCCGACGTCGTATTGTCGAGAATGCCGACGGCGATGGCGCCGCTGACCGCTACCGCGGTCGTGCTGCCGGTGGAGAAATTAAAGGCGCCCGCGCCGCTGCCGGCGCTGATGATCGTGTTGTTGAGGGCCTCGACCAGCACATCCGCCTTGTCCGCCGTGCCGGTCGAATAGCGCGTGATCGTCGCGCCGGTGATGCTGGCTTCGGTGTCGAGCTCGACGATATTGGCAGACGTGCTGCCAGCAATGTCGATGCTGATGGAGGGCTTGGTCTTCAGGGTCGTTTGTGTGGCCTTGGCGGCCTTTTCGATACCGAGCTTGGTATTGAACAGACCCGTCGGGTTGGCCCAACTCGCCGCTTCGAGGACGGATTCCCCGATCTGCTTGCCGATGCTCTTGGCTTCGGTTGTCGGGTCGGCAATGACCGCGGCAATCGACGCGCTGGTCAGTCGCCCGGTGGTTTGAGCCTGCACGGCCAGCGCATCGGCATGAACGTAGCCACTGGCCACGCTCGCGTTGGTGTTCGAGGTATCGTCCTCATTATCGTCGGCATTGTTGCCGATATAGGCCTTGGTATCGGCGCGGACGTCGAGAATGGCGTTGGCAATGCCGACGCCATTGCTGGAGCTCATCACAATCGAGCCGGCGACTGAAATCAGCGAGACGCGCTCGATCGCAGTGACATTGACGATGGGCGCGCTGACGCGCGCCAGATTATGAATGGAGGCGTGCGTCGTGTCGTTGATGCCGCCATATGACACGATGCCCTGCAGCGCCAGCGACCCGGCGGCGACGCCCGAGGTCGGCGCAATGGCAAAGAAAAGGTCGTGGGTTTCGGCTTTGACGTCGACCTTGTCCGACGACGTCACCACGGCGCCGGCGGCGATGCCGGCGATCGTCGTGTTGTTGTGGAAGATGAGGTTGAGCGAACCGCCGACCGACGAGCCGCTGGTCGCCGTGCCGGTCAGGAGCGCCGAGAAGCTGCCGGCGACGTTGATCGTCTCGATATCGGTCGCGGCGCTGACCGTGATGCCCTTGTCCCAATTGATGACATCGCTGTTGGCGAGCGTCGTCGTCCAGGCGACGCCGCCGGTCGTTGTCAGCTGCGCGTCCTTCGCAACCCAGGCGGTCGCCTCATTGGTCGCAGCGAAGTAATTGACCGAGCCGGCCGCGCTCAGCTGCCGCGAATCGCCACCAGACGCGTTGGCGTAGCTGGTGATGATATTGTTGACCGTGCCAAAGTTGCCGTTGAGGTGAGAGAAGATGCCGGCGGGATCTCTGATGTTTTCCCAGGTCCGCACCCAGTCATTCTCGTTCGGCAAATCGGTATTCGCACTGATGCCGATATCGCGTGCCGTGATGCGCACGTTATGACCGACCGAGGCCGACGCGGTGTGCTTGTAATCGCCGTAGGCGACACCGGCATTGACGTTGACCTGCGTCACGCCGCTGTTCGCAGCGGACGTGGTGCCAGCATCGGCGTTCGAGCGGATGGCGCGGTCGATTGTGCGGGCGACCACGGACACATCGCCGGGCGTCGAGATCACCGGCGCGACGCCTGTGCCGTTGCCGATCGTTGCCTTCGTGTTCTGCTCGCTCATCGTGATCGCCAGCGCGGCCGCGACCTTGACCGGAAGCGCGCTGCCAAACAGCGGCGTCATCAGCCCGTGCACCAGGCCTGCCGGGACGAAGGCGCTGATGAGGCCGCCTTGGATCAAATTGGTGCCGAGCGATACGGTCGCACTGGTCGCCATCTTGGTCGTGACCGACAAGGCCTCGACCGAAATCGACGCATCCGCCGCGGGCCGCGTTGACGCAATGGCGACGCTGGCGCCGAGATTGGCGGTCGCGTTGGTCTCGCTCTCGGCATAGGCCACCGACGCGCCGACCGAGCCTGCGCCGAGCGCAATGACACTCGCCGACGTCGAGAATGAGTTTGTGTTGACCGCCAGCACCTTGACGCTGCCGACATCGAGGACCGCGCCGGCCTTGATGTCCGCCGTCGTATCCACCTGGACCTGCGACACGGCAGCCGTCGCGTCGAACAGGGCCGCCGTGGTCAGGACGATCGCCGACACGGCCATGGTCGCAGTATTGGTGGCCTGCGCGGTCAGCGTCCCGCCGGCGGTGATATGGGCGTTGCTCGCGACAGTGGTCGTGGCCTCGCCGCTGATCTGACCGACCACCGCCGAGGCGCCCCACGGCACGACGCCGGCGAGACCGAGCACCATCGCGGTGTTGGCGGCCTTTTCGGTCGCCTGCGAATTCAGCGTGACGTCATGGGTCGCGGTGATGTTGGCGTCGCCGAGAACCTCGACCTTGGCGCGGGCGGTGCCGGCGACCCAGCCGCCGTTCACGCCCAGCACCGACGCGGCAGCGGCCTGGCCGATAAGAGCCAGAGTCTGTGTCACGTCGGAGGTGTAATCGGTCTCGGCGGTCGCGATCGAGACAGCCGAGACGTTGCGGCCGTTCAGCTCGCCCGCGATCGAAATATCGGCATGGGCGGTGACCAGACCCATGACGTTGCGCGAGGTCGAGGTGGCGGCGAGACTGATGTTGCCGGCCAGCGCCGAGGTATTGCTAGAATTGCCGCCGACCGACGCGTTGACGATGCCGGTGGTGCCGATGGTGATCGAGGTCCCGGCGGTGTGAGAACTGCTGGAGATGCTTTTCGAGACGGCCGCTTGCAGCAGCACATCGCCTGCGTTCCAGTGCGTGGAGCCGGTGTTGATGACGTTGGTGAGGATGCTGCCGTTGATGGTGATCGTCGGCGCTTCCAGCGTCACCGAGCCCGAACTACGCTGCGATGCATTGGTGACCGACAGAGCGCCCGCATTGTAGTTATAGTCACGGGTATCGATGTAATAGCCTGCGGCGAGCGTGATGCTGTTGTCGGCGGTTAAACGAATATTGGCGCCATATGTCTGAATGCTCGCCATCACCTGATTGTCCCCGCTCGTCGCGCCGGGGCCGATGAGCAGGTCGTAAGGATCGATCAGCAACGTGCCGACAACACCGTTGGCTGCCGACAAATTGAGTTTGATGGCATCAATCGCCGCCGTTTTTCTGGCGCTGAGTTCGATGAAGCCGCCATTGCCTTGCGCCGAACTGGCGTCGAATGATGCATTGGCAGCGACAGTCAGATTTCGTTGTGCGAGCACGACGATGTTGCCGCCATCGCCCTGCGTACTTTTGGCCGAGACCGTGCCGAAGCCGGCGACCTTGATATCCTGCCCGGCATTGACGGCGATGGAGCCTGCCGCCCCTGTCCGGCTGTCGGCGGTGATCTTCGCCTTGGCGCCGATATCGACATTGCGCCCGGCGTCGACCGTGACCTTGCCGCCATTGCGGGCGGCCAGCCGCGAATTGATCTTCGCATCATTGGCGGCGACGATCTGGATCGTGCCGTTCTTGACGACAATGCCATTGGCGCTGCGCAGGCCCGTCGAGTTGACGCTCGAACTGAAGGCGGCAGCGTGATTGCGGTTGGCCTGATCGCGCCCGCCGACGAACACGTTCTGGCCGGTCAAACGCACGGCATCGACCGCGTTGATGCGGCCGCGAATGCGAATGTTGCCGTCCGGCGATACCGGCACGGTGCCGGCCAAAAGGTTGTCAACCGCGCTTTGGTTGATCTGCCCGCCTGGGCCGATCACGCCGTTCATGAATTCGCGCGTCGGCGTCGTCACGTTCAGGGAGCCGACATTGACGACGCCCGACCGGCCGACGACGAACCCGTTCGGATCGGCGAAATACACATTGCCGCCGATCTGGCCGTTTTTGTAGGCGTTGAGCGTGCCGTTGATCGTCGTCGGCGTCGTGCCGTTCACGAGATTGATCAGGTTGCTGGTGCCGTTTGGCAGAATGAGGTTGCCGGTGTTGCCGGCGCCGATCTCGAAACGCGAATAGGAGTTGAAAGCGTTCGGGCCGCTGATGGTGTTGGTGGTGACGGTGCTGGTATTGCCGCTCGTCGTCACCGTGGTCGCGGTGCGGCCGTCCGGAATGACATTGGTGACGCCGGCGGGAACGGACTGGGCAAAAGACAGCACCGGATACAAAGTCAGCACCGCCGCCATGGCGGCCGCCGATACCCGCAACGACGTTTGGTCGAAAAATAGTCTCGCCGGCGCCTCGAAAGCAGACTCGTCGATGCCCCTCAACTCCGGCGAAAGGCCGGTGGCTTTAGCAACCTGAAATTGCTTCAGGCGCTGGCTCATGGGCGCGCGTCCTCTTCGGGCAAACCTGCCTGCCGCGGTCGGCAATGAGCCGGCATCGCAAGACGTGCCGCCAGGGACACCGAAAACGGGGCTACCCCGGAAGCGACAGCGCTTGCCGCACCCTGCAAAAATCCGAACACTGACTTCCCTGCAACCTGTTGCGCTGCCAGTTTTTTTCTATTTGCAGCGTCGGATTAGTCTGGCATGGGGGGACCGGGGTGTCCTGACGGCCACCGCTGACATTCTGAAGTTTTTCTGATATTTGTTACGCCGATAGCGGCGGTTAACTTAACCGTGGGGGTTTGGTGCTCCGTTTTGCTGGTTTTGAACTCGATCAGCAGCGTGCCGAGCTTCGGGGAGCCGACTCCGCCCCTATCAAGCTGCGGCCCAAGGCGTTCGACCTGCTGATTCTGTTTGCTGCCAACCCCGGGCGGATTCTGAGCAAGCAGGAGTTGATGGACGCCGTCTGGCCCAACATCCATGTCGGCGAAGACAGCCTGTTTCAATGCATTCGTGAACTGCGCACGGCGCTGGGCGACGACCAACGCCAGATCGTCAAATTGGTGTCCGGCCGCGGCTATATTTTCGATGCCGAAGTCCTGAACGAGCCGGACGGCGCTCCAAAAAAGGCCGCGCACGCCCTTGCCGTCCCGGAAGCCAGCGCCGCGCCGCCGGTCGCCGCCGTTCCCCCGACGCGCCCGGTCCGGCTGCTGCGCGGTCCCGTCGCCGCCGCTGTGGCGCTCGTCGCCCTTGTCGGCCTCGCCATCGCGGCGCCGCTTTTCTGGCCGCCCGGCCTGCCGAAACGAGCGCCGATCGTGGCGGTGATGCCGATCGCCGAAGCCGGCCAGGATGCCGAGACCGCGGCGATGGCCGCCCAGGTTACCGGCCGGCTCATCGACGGCCTCGTCAGGATCGACATATTACTGTGGTGACGCCCGGCGCGCGCGGCAAAGACGCTGCGGCCGAACAGGCCTCCGCGACGCGGGCGGAAGCCGATTATGTGGTGCATGGCGAACTCGTCAAAGGCCCGCAGTCGTGGACGTTGCGGGCGCGCATGGTCAAATCCGCGACCGGGCAGATCGAGGCCAGCCCCAGCGTCACGATCGACCACCTCGAACTCCAGCCGGAGCTGCAACAAACGCGCCTCGCAGCCGGAATCGGTCATTTGCTGGCCTCGCGCATCAATACGCTGATTGAAGCCGATGCAGGGGCAGTCGCGGCAGACGGCAGCATGCCCAACAGCGCAGCCAGGGCCGCGATCCAGCAGGCCACGGCGTCGATCGTCCAGACGTCGCGCGAACGCTTCACCGCCGCGCAGATCATGCTGGAGAAAGCGCTCGCCGACAATCCCAACAATACCGATCTTCAGGTCGCGCTTGCTGCCATTCAACTGCGCGGCATCCAGATGGTCTGGTATAGCCCGACTGACAGTGCGGCGACCGAAAGCAACGCGAGGTCGCTGCTGGAACGGGCGTTGCGGACCAAGCCGACTTCGATTCCGGTGCTGGAAGCCTATTGCCGATTCCTCAACGCCACCAACGAATTTGTCGACAGCCTGGTGGCTTGCGCTCGGACGCTGGCCTTCGATCCGTGGAATGGCATAGCCCTGTACCATATGGGCGTGGCGCATATTCAATTGGGCCGCTTCGAGGACGCACTGACGACGTTCATGCAAGCCAACCGGTACGATACGCCGCAGGTATCGCGATGGACCTGGCTGCTTGGCGTCGGCTGGAGCTATCTGATGATGGGCCGCGCCGAGGAAGCGCTGCCATGGCTGGAAAAGTCGATCGCGATCACACCGGCCTCCGGGCGGCCGCTGATGCTGCTCGCCTCCGCCTACCAGCGCGCGGGCCGCACCGAACAAGCCAAGGCTGCATTGGCGCGTGGCCTCGAGATTCGTCCCGGCTCGACCGCGAGCAACATCGCCTTGCCGCCGAAGAACTCAAGCGCTACATTTCTTTCGGCGAGCGACAAGATCCGCGACGACTTGATCCAGATCGGCTTGCCAAGTCATTGACATTTGTGCGATCCGCGCATGCCCGGTGTGGCGTCTTTGACGCACCGAAATTGCCGCATCAACGAAATTTCAGATTTTCACGCCGATTTTCATTAGACGCTGCATCGGCCTGCGATTAATCGACATGGAGCGGCGCCAAATCCGGCATTGCCGCTTTTTGAAAAAAAGCAGGGGACATTGGATGCGCAACGTCATCGCCGCTTCGTTCATCGCCATCTTCTGCCTGGCCGGCACCGCGCGTGCCGACCAGGATGACGTCAAATGGATCGCCCAATGCATGAAGGACAATCAGGAAGCAAAGGTCGATGCCTCGGTCATCCAGAAATACTGCTCATGCATGAACGAAAAGATGAGCAGCAACGAAAGCCAGTCCATCACCCAATGGGAAAAGACGCACCCCGCTGAACGAGCAGCGTGCGACAAGGAATCCGGCTGGAAGTAACCCGGTCGACCGGGCCAAATGACAGTGCCGGCGGACCGAATGCGCCGCCGGCATCGGCCTCAAGGATCAACGCTTCGGCTCGGGAATTGACCCCGTCAAATCGGCCGGATCGCAATTCTTCGTTTTTTCCGATTCCTTGCAGGCGCCCGCAATATCGGCCGGCGGCGGTGGCGCGTTCAAGAGAGCGTAACCCTCGATGCGCGAGGCGCTGGCCGCGCTCAATCGCCCGCGCTGGCTTTGCAGCCTTTGCCGGCATTGCGCATCGGACTGCGCACCGGCCGCAGCCGCCGAATACTGGCAAAGCGCCGCGTCACTGGCCACGATTGTCTCTGGCTGTCCGGCGCATGCCGAAAGCACCGCGGTCCCCAGCACGATGATACCCGCCCGACCGATTACCAATTTTCCGAACATGCGCCCTGCCCCAGTTCCACTTCATCATTCAAGCCTCTGGCGGTCAAGACAGGCCGCCGACATGTGCACCGCTGCGGTATTCGGAGGGATTCCATGAGAGACGAAAATGTCGGCGGCAGTACTCCAGCGCGACTTGATGCTGACGCGCGCGGCGCGACGGTTGATGGCCGCTCAAACCGGAGCGCACAGAGCCGATATGGGCGTCGGCTCCGGAAAAGACGATCAAGACCCGAGAGCCTGCTTGGTAGTGCCACCAAGCCGTTTTCTGCCGCCGCTAGAATTCTGCTTCGGGACCAGAAGGCCGGCCGAGAATGACGATCACCCGCACCGCATTACTATCGAACGATCCCCCAAACAACTGACCAGGGCTGGCGAAAAGATCACCGCATCAGGGCCCGTACAACAGGTTGACCAGTCCCAGCGAAACGAACGGAACATAAGTCACAAGCAGAAGAACCGCGATCAGCGATGCGATGAAATAGACATTCAGCTTCGACGTCTCCCAGATATTCGATTTGGCGATCGAGCACGACACCATCAGCACGCTGGCGACCGGCGGCGTCTGCTGCCCCACCGCGATGTTCAGCGTCACTATAATGCCGAAATGAATAGGATCGATGCCGACCGCCTTGATCAACGGCAACACCACCGGCACCACCAGAATGATGGCGGCCGCGCCGTGCAGGAAAAAGCCGAGCACGAACAGGACCACGTTCAGGATCGCCAACACCACCAAGGGATTTTGCGTCAGATTGGTGACCGATTCGGCCAGCCGTTGCGGAATCTGCGTTTCCGTGAGGTAGACACCGAGCAACGCCGAGGTCGCGACCAGCAGCATCACCACCGCGGTGTGCGTCACGCCTTCGAACAGAGCATGGCGCAGCATAGCGAAGTTCAATTCACGGTAATACAGGCCGATCGCCAGCGCCGCGACGACCGCGAGCGCGCCGCCTTCGGTCGCGGTGACAAGGCCGCCGAAAATGCCGCCGAGGATGATGACGGGCAGCATCAAGGCCAGCTTGGCATCCCAGAACGACGCCGCGATATTGCGCAGATTGAGCATATTTTCGCGCGGCAGATTATAGCGCCGCGCAAATACATAGGCGGTCGCCATCAGCATCAGGCCGCCGAGCACGCCAGGAACGACCCCGGCGATAAACAGCTTGACCACCGACGTATCGGCCAAGGCCGCATACAGGATCATGGGGATTGACGGCGGAATGATAATGGCGAGAGACGCCGCCGACGACATGACCGACGCCGCCAGTTCCTTCGGATAGCCGCGCTTCTTCATGGCGGGAATGAGGATCGATCCCAAAGCCGCGACATCGGCAACCGAACTGCCGGAAATCTCGGCGAAGATCATCGACGAGACCACCGACACCATGGCCAGGCCGCCGCGCACGAAGCCGACGATCGACAGGCAAAAAGCGACCAGCCGCCGCGAAATCGACGTCGCGTTCATCAGCGCGCCGGCAAAGACGAACAGAGGGATGGCCAGCAGCGGGAATTTCCCTGCGCCTTCGTACAAGACAACGGCGGCGTTGAGCAGGGCCGGCTCGCCGGCCGACAAGGTCATGGCGGCAAGTGCCACGATGCCGAGCGCGACCGCAATCGGCACATTAAGGCAGCACAGCACCAGGAAGCCGGACAGCACGATGAGCGCAGACATATGTCTTGTCCTAAGTCAGATGGTCGGCGGCTTCGACGCCGTCATCCGGGCTGTTGAGTTTTTGCCAGGCAGCCGGCAGCGATACCAGTTCGGCGGCCACGAAGAAAATCGAGGCAATGGGAATCACCGCTTGAGCGACGACGCTTGGAAACCAGTCGACCGACATCAACCGCTCGCCGCTGATGACAGCGGACAAGCGATAGCCGCCCCAGGCCAGCGCCAGGAAGAAAGCGATGGTCAGGGCTTCCGCGGTGACGAAGGCCACCTTGCGCCCGCCGGGACCAAGCCGCCGGACGATATTGTCGAAGCCGAGATGGCCGCGCTGCAGCGCCACCAAAGCCGCGCCGAAATAGGTGACCCAGGCCAGAAGGATCGGCGCGACTTCATCGTACCAGGACAGGCCCGAACCGAAGTAGCGGATCGTCGCCGCCACCGTGACCAACGCGGTCAACAGCGCCAGCAACAATCCGCCGAAGGCTTCGAGGGCCAGCCGCAGCCCGCGTGCAAAAGCTTGCATGGGAGCGGGCTACTTCGCGAGCGCGAGTGTTTTGTCGATCAGCGCCTGCCCGCCCGGGACTTCCTTGCCGAACAGCTCATAAACCGGCTTGGACGCAGCGACGAAAGCCTCGCGGTTGGACGTGTTCACCGCGATGCCGGCCGATTTCAGTTTTTCCAGAACAGCGACGTCTTCTTTCTCGGCGCTGTCCAACGCCCAGGCTTGCGTCTCACGCGCGATCTTTTCGATCTGCGCCTGCATCTCCGGCGACAGCTTATTCCAGCGATCCAGCCCCGCCGTCAGGAACGACGGGGTATAAACGTGGTTAGTCAGCGTCAGATATTTCTGCACTTCGTTCAGCTTGCCGCCCCAGATATTGGGCAGCGGGTTTTCCTGACCGTCCATGACCCCGGATTGCAGTGCGACGAAAAGTTCGTTGAACTCGAGTGGCGCCGGCGACGCGCCATAGGCCTCGAACATCTTCTGCCGCCACACGCCGCGCGGAATACGAATCTTGATACCCTTGAGATCGTCAGGCGTGTTGATGGCGCGCTTGTTGTTGGTGATGTGCCGAAAGCCGTTTTCATAGACGGCGACGATCTTGTAACCCTTGGCTTCGGCCTTGGGCGCGATGTCCTTCCAGAACACCTCGGTCAGGAAGCGCTGGAAATGCGCGCGGTCCTTGATCAGATAGGGCATGTCGAAGAGCCCGAACTCGGGCGACACCGTCGACATGATGGTCGAAGGCTGCGACAGATCGAGCGTGCCGATCTTGAGCTTCTGCAACATCTCACGCTCGTTGCCGAGCTGGCTGTTGTCGAACACCGTGACGTGCACCTTGCCGGCCATCTGCGCGTTGACGCGGCGGGCGAATTCATTGGCCGAAATCGACTGGTTGCCGGAGGCCGGCGTGGTGTTGCCGACCTTGAGTTCGATGACCTGGGCCTGTGCCGTCTGGCTCAGGACCAGTCCCGTCAGCATCGACAATGCCAGCGCTATCTTCTTCATCATGGCGTCCTCCCTGTCTTTATTATATGTGCTTTGAGCACTTCTACGTTCAAGAATGGCACGAATAGTAGCGTCACGCGAGCCTGCCGCCGCTCGCGTTTCAATTTATCACGGCGCTTACAACCGCTCCCTCTCGCTCGAGCGTAGCGATTTCATCGGAACTGAAGCCATATTCGCCAAGCACGTCGCGGCTGTGCTGGCCGTAAACCGGCGCGCCGTGCGCGACCTTGGCCGGCGTGCGGGAGAATTTGACTGGAACACCGAGCGTTTGCACGGTGCCGAGCGTCGCGTGCGGCGTCTCGACCACCATGTCACGCGCGATTGTGTGTGGATCGGACAGCGCCTGCAACATATCCCGCACCGGACCGCAGGGAACGCCTTGCTGTTCCAGCGCCGCCAGCCAATGCGCCGACGTCTGCCGACGAAAACGCGGCGTCAGTTCGGCTTCCAGCTCTTTTTGATGCTGTACGCGCAAGCCCGCCGTGGCGAAGCGCGGGTCTTCAACGAGTTCGGACGCGCCGAGCGCATCGGCGATGCGCTGCCAGTTCTTCTGGTTGGCGCCGCCGACGACGATCCAGCCGTCCGACGCTTCGAAGGCCTGATAAGGCGCGTTCAGCGGATGGCCTGAGCCCATGGCAACGGGAGCCACGCCGGTCGCCATGGCGATGGCCGACTGCCAGTAAGTCTGCACCAAAGCCGCTTCGTACAGCGACGTCTCGACGCGCTGCCCCTCGCCCGTCTTCAGCCGATGGGTGTAGGCAGCGAGAACGCCCATGGCCGCCAGGATGCCGGCGGTGATGTCCGACAAGGGTGCGCCGCACTTCACGGGCGGACGGCCTGGGCCTTCGCCCGTGAAACTCATAATGCCAGTCATAGCCTGCGCCACCAGATCGAAGCCGCGGCGGTCCTTGTATGGCCCAGTGCGGCCGAAGCCGGACAGCGAGCAATAGATCAAGGCCGGATGCGTCTCGCGCAGGTCGTCATAACCAAAGCCGAGACGCTCCATGACGCCAGGCCCGAAATTCTCCACCACCACATCGGCGTCTTGCAGAAGCCGGTGCAGCACTTTGGCGGCGCCCGGCTGCTTGAGATCGAGAGCAATGCCGCGCTTGCTGCGGTTCATCATCAAATAAGCCGCCGTCTCGTTGCCGATGTTCGGCGCGTTCTGGCGCGTGTCGTCGCCCAGCGGCACTTTCTCGATCTTGATGACGTCGGCGCCCATGTCGGCAAGCATCAATGTGCAGGTCGGCCCCGCCATGACGTGGGTGAGGTCGACGACTTTCATACCGGTCAGCGGACCCATGCAGCCTCACCTCGAAACAACCACCGCGCTCAGTGCGGCTTGGGATAGAGCGATACCACCGCGCAGGCGTCCAATTCGCTTTTACCGCCAGCGACCAGCAACCGAAAAAGCGTCAGCGCCTGCGACGCCATCGGCATCGCCAGATGCTGGTCGCGCGCCGCCGCTTGCAGCATTTCCAGATCTTTCAACACCTGCCGGGCAAAGCCGCGCGGCGCGAAATCCTCGTCGATCATTTGCGGAAAGGCGGCGGCCAGCAAATTCGACCCGGCATGGCCGGTCTTGAGCGCTTCCGGAATCTTGCGCGCATCGACGCCATAAGACTGCGCCAGACGCAGCGCCTCGGCGAGCACGCAATAGTTGGTCAGCACCAAAGTCTGGTTGACCAGCTTGGTCGCCTGCCCGGTGCCGATCGGACCCATATGCGTCATCGTGCCGAGGCCGCGCATAATGTCAGCGATCGCGGCAATCGCTCTGTCCTCGCCGCCAGCCATGATCGCCAGCGAACCGGCCGCGGCCGCGCCCGGTCCGCCGGACACCGGCGCATCGACAAACATCATGCCGCGCACGGCGAGTGCCTTGGCGATACGGTGCGTCGCCTCGAGTTCAGTGGTTGAGTGATCGACGAAGACCTTGCCGTCGAGTTTGCCGGCCGCCAGCGCGCCGCGCGGACCGGTCGCGGCATCTTCGACGGCCGCGGTATTGATGACGCAGTTCAGGATCACGTCGCACGCCTCCGCCACATCGGCCGCGCTCTTCGCCGGCTTGACGCCCCAGGCCGCCGCCGCGGCGACCTTCGCCGGATCGAGGTCGAAGCCGACCACGCCATGGCCCCGTTCGATGAGCCGGCGGGTGAAGCCCTGCCCCATCAAGCCGAGGCCGATAAATCCGATCGACTTTGCCGTCATCAAACTACTCCGTCGCCAAAGGCGCCAAGGTATCGGGATCGAGCCTGAGCGAATTCGCCAGCCTGATCCACGATTCATCGAGATGGCGCTGCAAAACCGCATTGGTCGCCGGGGCGTCGCGCCTCAGCAACGCCGCGATCAACTCCTCATGGTCGGCGACGGCGCGCGCCCAGTTTTCCGGAATGTCGTTGCCGCGAAAGCGGCTGCGCTTCATCCGGGCATGCAGGCGCGCATGCATCGCGCGCAGAATGTCGTTGCCGGCCAACCGCACGATTTCAAGATGGATGTCCTGGTTGAGATGGAAATACTCCAGCCGTTCGCGGCGGCGGTAATGCGCCATCATCCGGTCGTGCATCGCGCTCAAGGCCGCCAGATCGGCGTCGGTCGCGTGCACGCAAGCGAGTTCACCGGCGAACGCCTCGAGCCGGGCGATGACGGCCAGCATGGCTTTGGCCTCACGGGGCCCGAGCCGGCCGACCACCGCGCCGCGATTGGGCAATATCTCGACCAGTCCCTCCGCCGCCAGAACCTTGAACGCTTCGCGCAGCGGCGTCCGCGACACCTGCAACTGGTCGCACAGTTCGCGCTCGATGATGCGGCTGCCTTCCGGCAACTGGCCTTCGACGATCAGGTCGCGCAACCGCGACGTCACCGTCTCGTGCAGCGACCGCCAGCCCAGCGGGCCGCCGGCATCGACCGGCCGGCTCATCGTCAAATCGGTGGGAGCCACAGTCATGTCGAGCGCCGGTCCATTATCTGAGCATCTGGGGAATATACAGTACCAGGGCCGGAAACAACGTAAGGATCGCGAGCGTCAGCAGCAACGGCGGATAAAACGGCAACATGGCCCGCAGTAACTGCACCATCGTGACCCCGGTCATGCTCGACAGCAGGAACAGAGACAGGCCGAAAGGCGGCGTTATCGTTCCGATCATCAGATTGAACACGACGATGATACCGAGATGGATCGGGTCGATGCCGGCGGCAACAATCGGCGGCGCGACGATCGGAACGAGCAGAAGGGTCGCCGTCGTGGAATCGACGAACATCCCCGCAATGAAGAAGATCGCATTCACGATAACCAGCAGAACCAACGGGTTCGTCGAAATATCACGGAACCAGGCGGCAAATTCCTGCGGCACTTGTTCGACTGCCAGAATCCAACCGAACATCGCAGCTGCCGCGACAATGATCAGGATCGCGGCGGTGCCGCGCACGGTGGCGATCGCGGCATCGCGGATAAACCCCCAGTTCATGTCGCGGTAGTAAAACACGCCAACGAAAATCACATAGAGGACGCATATCGCGGACGCCTCGGTGGGTGTGAAACTGCCGGACAGCATGCCGCCGACCAGCACAACGGGCGCGAACAAAGCCGGCGCTGCCGGCCAGAACGCATCCCACAGACTGCGCGCGGTTGGCCAACTGGCGGCGCGCGGCAATTCGGATTTGACGGCAATGATGGCGGTCGCGATCATCAGCATCGCCACGCAAATCAGCGCCGGGATGATGCCGGCAACGAGCAATTGCAGCGCCGAGATCGACGTGATCGACGCATATATGATGAGCGGGATCGACGGCGGAAAGATCGGGCCGACGATAGCCGAAGCGCCGGTCACCGCCGCCGCGAACGGCAGCGAAAAGCCGCGATCCTTCATCGCCTTGATTTCGATGCGCCCGAGACCGCCGACATCGGCCAATGCAGCGCCCGAGACACCGGAGAAGATCAGGCTGGCGACGATGTTGACCTGTGCAAGCCCGCCGTACAGCCGCCCCACCAGCACATCGGCAAAATGAAACAGCTTCTCGGTGATCCCGGACGAATTCATCAGATTGCCGACGAAAATGAAGACCGGCACCGCCACCAGCGGAAACGAGTCCATCGAATAGAGCACACGCTGCGCGATGGTCGCGAGCGGTATCCCCTCCCAAGCGATATAGACGATTGACGGAATCAGAATCGCGAAGACCACCGGAAAACCGAGGACGAAGAGGACAAAAAAAGCGACGACGACGGCAATTCCGAGATCCATGTTGTCCTCAAGTTCCGGGCGTCA
>LNFM01001811.1_pt1 | contig 46778 bp, 61 predicted proteins | sample 596031 | NCBI WGS metagenome assembly LNFM01 (sample SAMN04254537, study PRJNA301005) | activated carbon metagenome | isolation source: dual media filters at the Ann Arbor, Michigan drinking water treatment plant | place: USA: Ann Arbor
GCGGTCATCGGCACGGTCGACCCGCTGCTGGTGGGGCGCGCCAGCCTGGTGGGCGGCCTCGCGGAAGAGTTCACACCCGCCAGCACGGCCTGACTGATGCCGCGCGCGAAATTCGCACCGCGCAAGTGAGATAAAGCGCAGCCCCTCGGGTTTGCCCGACACAAAAACAATTTGACAGGGATGCAAAACGCATCCATCATCGGTGCACCGTCTGGCGCTGGGCCGGGCGGACTCCCAAGGAGCTTCACCATGTTCGTTTCCACCAATGCACACGACTTCACCATTGGCGCAGCCCTGCGCCGTCAACAGCTGCCCCTGAGCGTCGACCAGCTGCGCAAGCTGGCGCCGTCGGTGTTCGCTGAGGCCGCACACGACAGCCGCAGCCAGCGCTATGCCTACATCCCCACGGTCGACATCCTGCAGGGCCTGGCCCGTGAAGGCTTCGAGGTGTACTCGGCCACCCAGGCCCGCACTCGCCACGAAGACCGCCGCGACCACACCAAGCACATGCTGCGCCTGCGCCACCGGTCGCTGCAGATGCGCGCCGTGGGTGACTCAGCCCCCGAGATCGTGCTGGTGAACAGCCACGACGGCAGCAGCAGCTACCAGATGATGGGCGGCATGTACCGGCTGGCCTGCAATAACGGCCTGGTGGTGCCCGATGGCGTGTGCCAGACCATCAAGGTGCAGCACAGCGGCAAGATTCAAGACCGGGTCATTGAGGGCGCCTTCGAAGTGCTGGACGGCTTGACCCGCGTCATCGAGTCGCGCGACGACATGCGCGCCCTGACCCTGAACCAGGGCGAACAGCGCGCATTTGCCCACGCTGCGGCGCTGCTGCGTTTCGAACCGGCCGAGGGTGCCGGCCTGCCCGTGACACCCGAGCAGGTGAACCGCCCGCGGCGGTTGGATGACCAGGCGCCCGACCTGTGGACCACCTTCAACCGCGTGCAGGAGAACGTGGTCCGTGGCGGCCTGCGTGGCCGCAACGCGAACGGCGGCCGGCAGGCCACCCGCGCGGTGACCGGCATTGACCAGGACGTGAAGCTGAACCGCGCCCTGTGGACCCTGGCCGAGGAAATGCGCAAGCTGAAGGCAGCACACTGACGGCATCCGTCTAGGGCCCGCGTGGGCCCTATGGGATGCCGTCAGCATCGCCCCCGGCACTGGGCCAGGGGCCACCCTCAAGGGGCCTTTCATGTCCGTCATGCTCATTTCTGCCGCGCAAATCAACGCGCTGACCAGCTGGGCCGCCTTGCGCGCGCCAAACCAGGCCGCCCACGTGGCTGGCCACTGGGTCAAGTTCGGCACTGACCGTGAGCGCATCGCCCGAGAGCTGCACCAGGTCAATGCACAGGCCTACACGGCGCGATACGGTGAAGCCGTCGACACCAGCGCTTTCCGGCCAGAGCTGCTGGCCTCTGCGGCATCGCTGCGGCCTGGTCAGGTCTACGAACTGCTGGCCTCGTACCTCTACAACAGCGAAGACGCGCCCGGCTGGGCCGACAGCGACGCCTGCGGCCATTGCAGCCAGCTGATGGCCGCACTGTGCAAGTCACTGCCCGGCCGCAGTGAAGCTCGGTGGACCGTGGAAACCCCCCACGACGTGGCCCAGCTGGCCGGCATCGCCGCCTGAGCGCAGCCGTCTAGGGCCCAGGCCTGGGCCCTATGGGGTGCGCTTGCGCATCGCCGGCGGCATGGGGCCGCCGGCCACCCTGAAGGGAGGCCACCACATGGCCAGAACCTCTGCCGCGTTCGTCGCGGCCTTGCTTTTGTTCGCCCTGGCGGCATGCAGCCAGGCGCCCATTCACCCGCCCTGCAAGCCCCCCGAGGCCGTGCACCTGCTCATCGACCCGCACACGGGTGAACCTGTCGTGCCGCGCTGGGTGGCCACCGCGCGCGATGGCGTGGACTGGGCATGCACCAGCGGCCCGCCATGAAGGCCGGCCCTGGCTGGTGGTGCGGCTTGAACCTGCTGCACCCGCAGGGTCACTGGCTGGTGGTGTGCACGCATCGCCCGCGCGACCGCGTGCCGCTGTTTCGCCTGGCGCACGACGGCTGGGCGCTGGCCGACATGCTGGGGCAGCGCTCGGCATAGCTGGGTCTGGCCTGGCCACGCGGCGCGGGCGCTACCATGCCCCCGCGCCATCACCAGGCACCCCCCCCAAGGGTTTTTTGGCCCAGGCGCTGCCGGCACCAGCAGGAGAAAACCATGAACGCCCCCGAACTGCAGGCCCTGCGCCGCCTGCTCTTCTTCAGCGTGGCCGAGGCCGCGCGTTACCTGGCCGTCGACGACCAGCGGCCCGCCGGCGTGGAAGAGCGCACCTGGAACCGCTGGGAAGCGGGCAAGGTGCGGGTGCCGGCCAACATCGCCGCCACGGTTCGCCAGGCCGTGCAGTACCGGGCCAGCGCCATCGAAGCGCTGGCGGACCAGCTGGCCCAGCTTCGTGCATCCGCTGGCCAACGCAAACCGCTGGTGCTCACCTGGTATGCCGAGGTCGACGATTGGCCACTCGCGCCCGTGCTCTGGCGTCCTGCACAAAGCGCGCTCGCCAGCTGCCTGGCTGACCCACAGGCCGAGCCTGTGCACCTGGTGGCATTCGACGCCCGCGCCTTCAATCTGTGGCGCATCGACCAGGGCCTGGTCGACACGCTCGACGTGCGGGCATCCTGGGCTGCCCTGCAGCCCGCGGGCTGACCCCCCAAGGGTTTTTTGGGCGCTGCTACAGCGCCTGCAGCGCAGACATGGCCGCAGCCAGGGCAGATTCCATCTGCTCTGCGGTTTCAGCGTCGGTCACGGCTTCCTTGCCCGCCATGCGCTCGGCTTCGATCAGCGGGCTCATGGTGCCCAGCCACAGCCCGCCGGTGTCCACCACGTCCTGAGCCACCACCAGCGCGCTCTTGCCGGTGCGCGTGGCCTGGGCTGCGATGTGCGGCCCGGCCACGGCCGTCGTCGGGTCGGCCGTGTGGGCCGCCAGGTAGGCCTGGGCTTCTTGCAGCTTCACCAGGTACACGGCCTGCTGGCCAGGCACGTCGGTGATGTAGCGCAGCCGCGCTTCGCCGGCGGCGTCGTCGATGTCGCGCAGCGCGAAGTACTTCCGTGTGGCCAGGCTCATTCGCGCACCACGTCCAGCGTCAGGTTGCCGGCGCCCACGATGTTGACGCCGGCGGAGTCTGAAGCGATCAGGAACGACAGCACCGTGCGGGCAATGGCGGGGCTCGATCGAGACAGCTGGTAGGTGCGGTCGCTGGTCAGTTCAAGCCAGGTGTTCAGGGCCGAGCTGGCACCGTCCAGCGTGTTGCCGCTCTCCCGCACCACGTTCACGTACAGGCCAGTTCCGATGCCCACGGTGGTGGGGAAGTAGTAGTGGCCTTGCACGACGGGGCTGCCGCTGTTGCGCACGCCGGTGATGGTGCCGTTGCTCTTGAAGGCCAGTGAAGCCAGGGCGGTGGAGCTTCCTGACGTGGCAACCACGGCGATCGTGCCCACCTGGGCAACGGGCCCAGGCGCGGCCGTGGCGTCGGCTTTGACGGGGGCGCTCCAGCTGCCCACCAGCACGTCTGCAGGGGTCTGGGTGCTCTCGGTCATGTACAGCGGCAGCCCGTTGGCCGCCGGCGGCGCTGCCGCCCAGCCGCTGGGTATGCCGTTCCCCGTTGGCGTGCTGGGCAGCGTGGCCGATCGGATGTAGGCGCGCACCAGCTTGTTGGCGGGCAAGCCATCATCGCCACGGGCGCCCGACGGGCCAAAAACCACCCCGTTCAGCTCGGTGTTCAGCTCGAACAGAGACGTGTCAAGGTGCAGCCGCAGACCATTCGCCACAGGCAACGCCCGCATCACGGTGCCGTCCTTCAGGTAGGTGATTCGCTTGCCGTCGTAGACCACTGAGAGCACGGTGGCCGTGGTGTAAGAACCATAGCTGCCAACGGGCGCGGCGCTCTCCCATATCTCCAGCAGTCCGTCGCTCCTGAAGTACCAGGCGTAGTCCAAGCTGGTGTAGCTGGCGTCAGTGCCAGGGTCGCTGTTCAGGCCGAACATCAGCGACCCATCGGTGCGCCCCGCGCGGGCCGATGCATAGGCGCCATTCACATAGCTCTCGGCGCTGTAGCCATGTGCGTCCCAGGCACCGGTGCCGGCCACACGGCGCAGCGTGGTGCCGTCGCCCTGCGCGCCGCCGCTCACCACCCAGGTGAACACGCCGCCCCCCGCCTTGCTGCGGCTGATGCTGTAGACCTTGTCGATGGTCACCGAGCCGAACACCGCCCGCAGCGTGGCGGTGCCCGTGTCTGCAGTCATGCCGGTCAGGCTGTAGATGCCGGTGCCCGCGTCGATCGACAGGCCGGTGATGCCGCTCACCGAACCCGCCACCACACTGAAAGCCACGCCGGCGTTCAGTTCCACCAGGCCGTTGAACACCTTGAAGTCACCGCCGGCGCTGCTGTAGTTCCCGCCGGTGCCGTCGGCCGCCACGGCCACCGCGTGCGATTCGTTGGTCAGGTAGCCCGTCACGCTGTTCTGGCCGTCCAAGCCGGCGCCACCGTCGCGCAGCCGAACGATGGTCACCTGGTCGCTGAAGCTGCCCAGCGTGGCCTGCACCACAGCCCGAGCTGAAGCGCCGAAGTTCGCCGCGCTCAGCGTGCGGCTGTTGCCACTGCCGCCCAGAGTCAGCGCACCCAGCGAAGTGCCACTCGCGTCATAGCCGATCGCCGAGAAGCTGGCCGTGCCGGCCAGGTTGGACAGCAGCGCAGTCAGCGTCACCACCTGGCCACCAGGCGTCGCCACTCCCGCGCCATTGAACGTGAAGGCCTGCGCACTGGTCAGCAGCGCCAGCAGCTGCGCGTTCAATCCAGGGTTGCCCTGCACCCCCTGGCGGCTGCGGCTGATGGTGTAGACCTTGTCCAGCGTCACGGCGCCGAACACGGCCCGCAGCGTGGCGGTGCCCACGTCGGCCGTCATGCCGCCCAGGCTGTAGATGCCGTTGCCGTCGATGGCCAGGCCGGTGATGCCGGTCACGGACCCCGCCACCACACTGAAGGTCACCCCTGTGGTCACCTCGCTCAGCCCGTTGAAAACCTTGAAGTCGCCGCCGGCGCTGCCAAAGCTGCCGCCGCTGCCGTCGGCTGCCGTCGACACGGTGTGTGCTTCGTTGGTCAGGTAGCCCGTCACGGCGTTCTGGCCGTTCGAACCTGCAGCCCCGTCGCGCAGGCGAACGATGGTCACCTGGTCGCTGAAGCTGCCCGACGTGGCCGTCACCACCGCCCGTGCTGCCGCACCGAAGGCGGCCAGGGCCAGCGTGCGGCTGTTGCCCGTGCCGCCCAGCGTCAGGGCCCCCAGGGACACGCCGGCCGCGTTGAAACCGGTGGCGGTGAACGTGGCGGTGCCCGCGATGTTGGCCAGCAGCGCCGTCAGCGTGATGGTCTGGCTGCTGGGCGCCGCGGCGCCTGCGCTGTCGAAAGTGAAGGCCTGCGCGGTTGAAAGCAGCGTCAGCAGTTGCGCGTTGGTGCCCGGCGCACCATCAGCGCCTGCACCGCCCATCGGCCCGAAGCGCACGTTCTTGGCCTCGGCTCCCACATCGGCGAAGGAAGAGTCCAGGTACAGCCGCTGGCCAGCGGCTGCAGCCACCTGGCGCACCACCACGCCGTTGACCAGGTAGCGCACGTGCCGGCCGTCGTACTGCACCATGAAGACCGTTGCGGTGGTGTACGCACCGAAGGTTGCCACGAAGTTGCCGCTCTCGTAGATGCTGGCAATGCCCACCGAACAGAACCACGCGAAGTCGATGCTCTGGTAGTCGGCAGCGCTGGCCGGGTCGGTGTTCAGGCCCATCATCAGCTGGCGGTCGTTGCGCTCGCACTGCCAGCTGACCCAGGCCCCGCCAACAAAGCTCTCCAGGCTGCGGCAGTCGCTATCCCAAGCCGTCACGCCGCTGGCCTTCAGGATGCGGTCCGGGCCCGGCGTGGTGCAGCCGCCGCTGGGCACAAGCGTGATGCTGCTGGCGCCGTCGCGGCCCGCAGGGCCCGCACTCCAGGCGCCGTCGGTGCCGTCGGCCAGCTCCACTGCTGGCCGGCCGAACACCATGCTGGATCCGGCGATCACGTCGAAGTGCAGGCTGCGCGTTCGAACCCGGGTCGCGTTGGCCATCCAGCAGAAGCTGGTGGTTGCGGCCACACGCTCCCCAGTCTCCATGTCGAACACGCCACCGGCGCCACTAGGCACGCCTGTGGACCCAGCAGGGAACACGTAGGCCACTACCAGATACCAGCGGTCGTTCTGGGGCAGGATGCCGTTGAAGAAGCGCGGGTCCACCGCCGGCACGCCGCTGTTCAGCGGGCACACCCGCTGCCATGTCGGGAGGGTGGCGTCCTGGTATTGCGGCCCAAAACTCGCATAGGGCGTGCCTGTCAGGCCCTTGGCCGGGAACGAGAAGCGATAGGTCTTCGTGGGGTCGACACGTGCCTCGTTCTTCAGAAAGCTGGACACGGTTGGGTTGCCTGTATCCCACCCGGCTGAAGTTGGCGGCACCGTCACCGTTCCCAGCCAAAGTGCCTCTTGACCACCCCGTGGACCAGCACCCCACACGATGGCGCTGGTGCTGGCGCTGGTGTTGCGCACCACCCACTCCATAGCAGCGCCAGGCCGCCACCAGCTCGGGTCGATCAGGTTGGACCCCACCTGCACCTGGTTGCCCACGACCGTGAAGCTGTCCACCTTGGGTGAAGACACCAGGCCGATGGCGTTGCGGCTCTTGACGCTGGCCTCCAGCAGGCCAGGCGGCAGCGCGTCGATGTCGACACAGTTCTCACTCGTGGCCGGCATGTCGGTCCAGGGCCCGCCGGCGATGCGCCAGGCCACCAGGAAGCTCAGGCCGGGCTCGGGCTCGGGCCAGCTCAGCGTGACCTTGCTGCGGCGCTCAAGGCCAAGCGCGTAGACCGTTTCGGTGAACACCAGGCTGTGCGGCGTCAGCGGCGTACGGCGGATCCGGCTCACCGGCGGCGGATCGAACTCGATGCCTTGCTCGATGAGGTCGTATTTCTGCGGGTAGTGCCGCACGGCCACGAAGTCGTAGCCCGGCGCGCCGTCCTTTTCGGCCGCGCCCAGGCAACGCCACATGGTGGGTTCGATGGCGTCGCTTTGCAGCAGCCACACGGTGTGCGGCGCTGGGGCCTGGCTGAAGGCCGGGAACACGTTGATGATCTGGTGCTGGCCAGGGGTGTTGGACACCGGCCGCTTCTGCACCACCAGGCGCGTGTTGTCGGCCGGGTCGGGCAGCATCACGCTCAGCTGGTAGCTTTCACCGGCGGCAATGCTGACCAGGCTGTCGAGCGTCACACCGCTGCTGGTGGCGCTGCGCACGCGCCCACCCAGGCGCTCGCCGGCCTCGTTCGAATCGGCAATCAGGAAGGTCTGGCCAGGCGCGACCTGCTTGCCGTCCAGGCCCACGCCGAAGCTCACGCCCGCGCCTTCCAGCCTTTCGCTGTTCAGCACCCACTTGCCGATGCGGTGCGCCTGGCCACGGCTCCACACGCCCAGCGGGCTGAGCGTCTGGCTGCGAATGCCGCGCTGTTTCTGCAGCTCACGGTCCACCACCACCTCGGGCACCAGGCGGCCAAAGTCCTGCAGGTCGTTGAACCAAACCACCACCTGGCTGGGCCGCTTGTTGAAGCTGGCGCCGGTGTAGGTGAACTTGCCGCCTTCGACGTTGGCATTGGTGAAGATGTGCACCGGGTCGCTGGGTGCGTCCTGCATCACGCGCAGTTCAGAACCCGCCCAGTACGCCATGCCCCGGAAGATGGCCGCCAGGTCGCTGAGCACCTTGTAGGCCTGCTCGCGCGTTTCCAGGTTCAACCCGCAGCGGAAGCGGGGCTCGGTGCCGCCGCGGCCGTCGGGCACCATCACGTCGCTGTAGCGGCCGATGCTGTACATCAGCCACTTCAGGTTGGGCCCGGTGTCGAAGTAGCGGCCCAGGCCGTAGCGGTTGCTGGTCACCACGTCGTAGTAGATCCACGCCGGGCAGTCGGTCCAGTCCACCTTGAAGGTGCCGTCCCACACGCCGGTGTAGGCCTTGGTGCGCGTGTTGTAGTTCGTGGGCACGCGCACGCGCAGGCCCATCAGGTCGTAGGCCCGGGTGGGGATGCGGCTGAACTGCTGCGCACCGACCCGCAGGCGCACCAGGGCGCTGTTGGGGTAGCGCAGCTTCAGACTCTGCACCTCGGTATAGCTGCCCCAGCGGAAGGCGTTCACCTCCAGCTGGCTCGTGCTGTCGGGCGTGACGCGGCGCACGCGGATGTCCCACGGCGCACTTCCTGCAAGCGCAAACTCTTTGCTTCTGGTGTAGCGGCTGGTGGTCTTGCCTTCCACCACGTCGGTGAACACCTGCACAAAGCCGCCGCCGGCGCTTTGCACGTCCACGGCCCACTCAAAGCTGCTGCCCACCAGGTCGCCGCTGCCGGCGTCTTGCCGCGTCAGCTGCGGCACCTCGATGGTCACCCGCGCGGTGTCCACCGCTGCGTTGCTGATGGTGCGCACCACGGCCGTGGCAGCCACCACAGCCACCTGCACGCCCACTTCGTTCAGCACACCGTCGGCGCCCGCAATGGCGGCCTGGCCCTGCGTGCCGGCCGTCACCTGCACCTGCACATTCTCAAAATTGAAGCTGCCGTCGGCGTTCTGCAGCGGCACGCCGTCCAGGTAGGCGCTGCGCAGGCCGAAGGTCAGGCCCTCGATCTCGCCTTCGCCCAGCAAGTCCAGCACGTCGGCCATCTGCGTGCTGCGGATGCTGTCGGGCAGCTCCTGGCCACCACCGCCGCCGCCCTTGCCGCCGGCGCCGCGAATGGGGTCACGAAGGGGCTCGCGCAGCTTCATCCGCCGGGCCCGCCGTCGCCGCCGGTGCCACCGTCGTCGCCCGGCCCGCCGCTTTCGTAGGGCGGCAGCTCAGGTTCGGGCAGGGGCGGCGGCGGCGGCACGTAGATCTCGGTGGTGCTCAAGCCCTGGCTCACGACCGTGCTGCCGCAGATGACGCGGCCGTAGCGCAAAGGCACCGGGCCGCCCTGTTCGGTGTTGTTCACCGGGCCGTCGAAGGCGTAGCTGGGCAGGTTCTCGGTACGGTCCTGCTTGCCCTGGCGCTGAGGGCTCAGCAGCTGGATCACGCCGCCCAGCATCATGGCGTAGCCCATCTGCTGCAGCGGCACACCGATGGCCCCGTAGCCGTAGGCCGTCAGCACCACGCCCGCCACGTACAGCACATAGCCCAGCACGGTCTGCACCGCGCCGGCCCGCTTGGCGCCTGCGATCGCTGGCACGAAGCGGATCACCTCGGCGTTGCCCACCGGTGCCGCGGCTTCGTCTTCACCGATGGTGCGGCGGCGTTCGCCGCGGCCCACGTACACGTGATACGCCTGCTGGCCATCGGCGCCCAGGAAGGCGCGCTCAAAGCCCTGCAGCTGCGCTTTCAGCGCATGCACGGCTTCGCTGGGGGTGGCCACCGCCAGGCGGAACACGCGGCCGAACCGCCGGCCCAGCTGGCCGTACAGCCGCACCTCGCGCAGCACCGGCTGCGCCGGCAGTGCAGCCGTGCTCACGCCAGGCTCCGGTGGCGCAGCAGCGCCACGGTGTGCCGGTGCCAGTAGCCGCCGTACACGTCTTCGCAGCTCAGGCGGCCCCACAGGTGGTGCAGCAGCTTGTCTTCGCCCAGGTAGATGGCGCCGTGGTTGGCCACATTGGCCTTCACCTGCATGGCCACCACGTCGTGCCGCTGGGGCTGGCCCGCCACGCGCACAAAGCCGGCCTGTTCGAAGCCCTGCATGTACAGGTCTTGCCCCTTCAGCCACCAGTCGTCTTCGCGCTCGAAGTCGGGCAGTTCCAGCTGCAGCTCGCGGCGGTACCAGTCCTGCACCAGGGTGTAGCAGTCCAGCACGCCGTGCACGAACTCGCGGCCGATGTACGGCGCCTGCCAGCCTTCGGGCGAGATCTCTTTCATCACGCCGCTGGGCCAGCCAATCACCACCCAGGGCAGGCCGCTCTTTTCGCAGCCCACGCGGTCGGCCATGCTGGGGTTGGCGCTGGCGTTAGGGTGGCTGTGCACCACGGCAAGCACTTCGCCGGCGTCCTCGGCCGCGGCGTAGTCGTCAGGGTGCAGGCGGAAGCGGTCTTGCCCGCCGGTACCGGGCTCGGTGTTGCGCGCCGTCAGGTAGCGCAGCGTGCCGTCTTCGGCGTCGCGCAACAGCAGGCCGCAGCACTCCCGCGGCTGCTCGGCCGCGGCGTGGTCCAGCATGGCCTGGCGCAGTTCATCGTTCAGCAGTTCGATCATGGTCACAGCGCGCGGATCAAACCGGCCCCCGGAAAGAAGTCGATGGGCAGCTCGGCGGTGGCGCCGAACCGCAGCTTGCAGCCGCTCACGCGGCGGCTGCAGTCGTCAAGCAGCGGGTTGCTGGTGGCGGTGTCGTCCACCTGGGCCACCGGGCCGCCCGTGTAGCCGCATTCGCTGCTGCGGTACACGCTGCCGCAAATGCTGTTGCTCACCTGGCGCGCCGGCAGCATCACGTCCTCCAGGTCCAGCGGGCTCACCAGTTCCCACTGCACGTGCCAGCCGTCGCGGCTTTTCACGCGGTCGAAGATCCACAGTTCGTCGACGTGCGCGGCCGTGGGGTCGGCCTCGGGGTTCACGCCGAAGGGAAAGTTCACCGCGTCCAGGTAGCGGGCATGGGTCTGCTTGCGGATGAGCTTGGCGCCCGACAGGTCGCCGTACAGCCGCAGCTGCGCGGCCAGCACACCGTCCACATCGCCCACCGCCAGCGACGGCCGCGGTCGCGGGCCGTCGCCGCGCAGCTCGAAGCCACGCGCTTCCACCGGGATGTACTGATAGGTCTGCCCCTGCCACACCACCGCCTGGCTCAGCGCGTTGGTGCCGTTGTGGAAGCGCAGCACGGTGGGCATGCCGATGGCCGTGCCGTCCACCACAAACAGCACCAGGCGGGCGCTGGGTGTCAGCGACTGCAGCTCTTGCGCGATGGTCATGTGCTGGCCTTCACGGCTCGGCAACCTGCTCGAAGCGGGCGCGAATGCTGCACTCGCCTGGCACGGTGGTGGTGCGGCTCCAGGCCCGGCAGATGTAGCGCTTGGCCGTGGTGCTGCGCATGGGCACGTAGCTGAAGGGCAGGTGGCCCTGGTGCGTGCGCAGGAAGGCGATCATCAGGTCGCCCTCGGCGTTGTCCACGCCGTCGAACACCAGGTTCCACACCTCCAGCATGAAGTTGATGCCGTCGGGTGACCGCTGTTCGTAGCCGTCGCCCAAGCGCACGCTCTTGATGCGGGGCTCTTCTTCCAGCGCCGAGCCAGCGCTTTCGGTCCACACCCAGTCAGCCACGGCGCACCCCCGCCAAGATGCCGCCCTGCCGGCGCTGTTCGCCCGCCCACTGTTCCACCGTGGCGCGCATCATCTGCTGCAGCCGCTCGGCCTCGGCCAGCTGCTGTTGTTCGGTGCCGCTTGCGCCGTTCACGGTGATGCTGCTTTGCACCACCACGCCGTTGCCACCCCTGAAGTTCTTGATGTGGCGCGGGTTGTCTTCGGTGAGCATCTCTTCGCCCACCTCGGCAATCACCGCAGCTTCGTTGGGCCGCAGGCCCAGGCTGCGCTGACCCTCGGTGACCAGGCCGCCGCTGTGCAGCACCTGTGCGCCGGCAAACACCAGCGGGCTGACGGCGCGCATGGTGCTGCCTGCGGCGCCGATGACACCACCCGTGTGGTTGACGCTGGCGAAGATGCTCTGCAGGAAGGCGCCCCAATTGAAGCCCTGGCCACCGTTGGCGCTGGCGCCGTTGGTGCCGGCGTTGGGGCCGAACAGGCTGTTGGCCAGCTTCTCACCCCAGCGCGCGGTGATCAGGCTCAACATCTGCTGCGCTATGCCGCGCACGAAGTCCTTGAAGCCCTCGCCGGCTTCCTTGCTGCCGCTGAGCACGTTGCGGAACAGTTCGCCGAAGCCCTGGCTGAAAGAGCTGCGCACCGTGCGGCTTACCTCGGTGCTCTTGTCCTGCAGCTGGTCCAGCTGCTGGATGAGCTGCGCGATCGCGTTCTTCTCGCCCGGCGTCTGTGCCAGGGCCTGCTGCAGCACCAGCAGCTGGCGCAGCTGGGGCAAGGCCTTTTCCCGGGCCTCGAACTTGCGCTGTTCGGCTTCTTCGGTGGTGGTGGCGCCTTGCTCCACCTGCAGGTCAATCGCGCGCTCCTGCGTGGCCAGGGCCTGCTGCGCTTCCGAAATCTGGCCGGCCACTGAATCCAGCTGGGCGCGGCGCGTCAGTTCGTCCAGCGTCTTGCGCGCTTCGTCCAGCTGCTGCTGCAGCCGTTGCTGGACACCTTCGCTCCCGGCCAGGCCGGCGGCGGTGCGCTGCCGGCTGCTGATGTCGCGCTGAATCAGCTCGAACTGGCGGCGCGCCTCGGCCGTGGCCGCTTCGGCTTCCAGTCGGGTGCGTTCTGCCGGGTCGCGCGAACGGTCGGCCGACAGGCGCAGGTTCTCGGCCTGGCTGCGGCGCAGGGCTTCGTCCAGGCGCGAGATCTCGGCGTCGATCAGACGCTGGCCTTCGGCGACGGCCGCCGCCACCCTGGCGCGCGAAGCCACCACCTGGGTCTGCAGCTGGGTCAGCTGAGCCTTTTGCGACTCCACCTCGGTTCGGTTCTCAAGCGACGGGGTGCGGCCGGCCTCAATCTGCACCAGTCGCTGGGCCAGCTGCAGCTGCGCCTGGGCGCGGCGCTGCTCGATGGCGTTGAGCTTCAGCGCATGGTCGCTGGCCGACAGCAGCTCTTGCGCGTTGGCGCGGTCGATCAGCGCCTTCTCGGCGTCCAGCTCGGCTTCACGCTGGGCAAGGGCCTGCTGCGCACCGGCGGCGCGCTGGCTGGCAACGATCTGCTGGAATTCCTTGGCTTCGCGCTTGATCTGCTCGTTCTGAGCCGACTGCTCGGCACGCCGTTCAGCGGCTCGCAGCTGGTCTGAATTCATTTGCGAGCGGAAGGCCTCCAGCTCGGCCTGGTTGCGAGCCTTCAGCTGTTCCAAGTACTCGCGGCTGGCCTCGGTAGCGCCACCGCCCAACACGCCGAACTTCAGCGCCTCGCCCAGGTTGGCAAAGATGCTCTGGCCGTTGGCCCCACCGTTCGCTCGGTCCTCCAGCACCTTCAGCTGCTGTTCGGCCGTGTTGTCGCGGCCGATGGAACGCAGGCCGTCCAGCACCCGGGACACTTCATTGCCCACGCCGCGCCAGGCGCGTTCCAGCACGCCGATCACGGGCACCGCGCGCTGCTCAAGCGTGCCGGCCAGCTGTTCGTTGGTGAACTTGATGGCCTCCGCTGTGCGGCCCTGCTGTTCCAGGCTGCGGATGTAGGCCACCTGGCCGGCGGTCAGGAAGTTGTAGGCCTTGTTGGACTTGGTCGCAAAGGCCGTCACGCTGTCGGCCTGGTCGGCAAAGGTCTTCACCGCCTCTTCGGCGCTCAGACCCGTCAGCTTGCTCAGCGCCACCGCGGCGCGCCCCGTGCTGGCCAGCGTGGTGCTGGTCTGGCCACCCAGCGCCACCACCTCGGCAAGCACGTCACGCACGAAGCCGATGCTGGTGCCCGTTTCGCTGGAAATGCGCCGCGCCAGGCCGTCGATCTGCGCCAGGCTGGTGCCGACGATGTTGCCGCTGAGCGCCAGCTGCTTGTTCAGCTGGTCTGTCTGTTCATAGCCAGCCTTGGCCTGCAGCACCAGCACGCCCAGCGCGGCGGCACCGCCCAGCAGCGCCAAACGCATGGGCGTGAGTGCCGCAGTTACGGCCCTGAAGGTGTTGGCAATGCCGCCGTAGATCTGCGTGATCTGCGGCCCCTGCTGCAGCGCCACCGTGAGCGGGCTTTGCCCGGTGGTCAGGCCCACGAAGATGTCGTTCAGCTGCGGCGCCAGCGCGGCCTTGTTGTAGACGGCCTGGCGCTCGGTGCGGCGGCGGGCGGCTTCGTCCAGCTGGCGCTGGCGGTCATCTGCGGCCTGCTTCTTTTTGCGGGCACGCTCTTCTTCGTCGGCCACGCGCTTGCGCTCTTTGGCCAGCTCGCGCTGGCGGTTGGCCTCTTCCTTGTCCTGCTGCTTCTTGGCCGCGGCGGCCTGGCTCTCGGCCTGGGTGCGCTTCTTGACCTGGGCCACCACCTGGTCGGTCTCGGCAGCGGCGGCTGCGCCGGCGCCCTTGCCTGAATTGCCCTTGCCGGCAGTGCTGGCTGCCTTGCTGGTGTCGGCCAGTTCCTTGCGCACGTTCTGCAGCGCGGTGATGGCATCGGCCACCTCGGCTGCAATGCGCAGCTTGGCTTCGATCGTGTTGCCCTTGTTGGCCACGGCCGTCAGCCTTCTGCGTCAGCCTGTTCGCTCAGTGAGCGAACCGCCTTCTTCGCACCTTCACCACCGGCAAAGGCGTTGCTGGTGTCCACCAGGTGCTCAACGCGGCGGCGAGCGCGATCGGCGCGCGCCAGGCGCAGGTACGCGGTGAACTGGCTCCAGGTGTAGCCCATCGCGTCGCTGTGCCGGTGGCCAGCGGCGACTAGCTCGCCGAAGAGGCGGGCCCAGATGTCGTGCTGGTGGTCGCGCCGGGCGCCGGCGCCAGCGCCTGCAGCTTTGCTGCGGCGGCGGCCAGCACCGGCAGCGCGCGGCCGAAAAAATCGGCGTTCACCTGCAGCACCAGGGCAAACAGGTAGGCAAAGCGGTCGGGCAGCAGCTGCCCAGCATCTGCCACCGGCATGCCCACGCCCAGCGCCACCAGCTCGATGGCGGCCTGCGCGCCGGCGTTGCGCTGCACCAGCTGCAGCAGGTCCACCAGGTCGGCCTGGGTGGGGCCTGTGTCGCCGGTCAGCCTGGCCAGCATGTCGCCCGGCAGCAGCACCAGTTCTTCCAGCACAGGCGCCACGGCGTCCATCATGGCCGCCAGAGTGGCCACGTTGGCGGCGCTGACGGTCACGTCTCGGCCGTCCATCGGGAAGGTGATCGACAGCGGCGTGATGAACGCCGGCACTTCGTGCTTCATGGGTGCGCGCTCTGTCAGGGCGTGGTCAGGCTGTAGAACTGGCCGCCGGCGCTGGCTGCGCTGCGCGTCAGGTCTGCCAGCACCGAACCGGCCACCTCGAAGTCGTTGAAGTCGTCGTTGATCAGGTCCATCTGCCGGCTGGGCGAAAGCCGGGTGCGGAACACATCGCAGACCACGCGGCTGTTGTCGTCGGTGTTGACGCCGTCCATGCGGATGTACAGCTCGGTGCTCAGCAGCTTGAAGGCACCCTGCACGTTGTGCACACCGGGCGTGAAGTTGGCCTTGAACGGCTGCACGAATGGCGCGCCGACGGTCAGGTCAAGCAGGTCGATGCGGCCGGCAAAGGCGTCCAGCTCGTAGTTGGTGCCAAGCGTCAGCGTCTTGGGAGAACCGGTGCTGTCCACCACAGTGACAGCCGTCACGTTCTTGGCCGGCATGATGAGCGAGTCGCCCACCACCGCGCCCGTCGGAAAGCCGTAGTTCGTCACCGCCGCGGCGGCAGCCACCAGGCTGTTCAAGCCCAGCAGCGCGATGGCCATGTTCTCTTTGGAGAACTCGTCGAAGACGATGGTGATCTCGCCGCCGCGGCTGCGCGTCAGGCGCCGGTTGGGCAGCCGGTTGCCGGTGTAGCTTTCGCTGCGCTCCACGGTGTCTTCGTTTTGCGCCACGCGAAAGACGCTGGCGTTGCCGATCCATCGCAGGATGCCGGGCAAGCCGTTGCTTTGCCGGGCGCCGATGAGAACCTTGCCTTGTCCAGAAAAGCCGGGCATGTGGTGCCTCCTACAGAGTCAGTGAGATCTCGAAGCCCATCGGGTAGATGGCCTTCTGGGGTGTGATTTGCGGGCGCAGCGCCGCGTTGGCCCGCACGAACGGCCTGGCGGCACCATCGGGCGTCCATCCGGCCAGGGCCTTGTGCACCAGGCTCATGAGCGGGCCCGCGCGCAGGTGGCGGCTGTCCTTCTCTTGGCCCACGTGGTTCAGCGCCACGCACACCAGGTAGCGCTGGTGCACCACCTGGCTGGCGCGGCTGGCGCGGCCGTCGTCAGACTCCACGAAGCGGTCGCCGGCGTACATCACCTGCAGCAGCTGGGCGCGCTTGTCGGCGGCCAAGATCTGCTCGGCGGTTTCGCACACGTCCACCGGGATGTCGGGCACCTGCAGTTCCAGGCGCCGCTTCATGAGCGGGCCCACGAACAGGTAGTCGTCAAGCAGCGCAGGCAGGCCCATGTCATGCCACCTCGCGGCCCATGACTTTGCTGCCCGGCGCAAACAGCACGCTGCCGGCGCCCAGCATGGGCGGCACGTCCTTGGGCGGCATCAGCGCAATGCGCCCGCTGCCCACGGCGTCCAGGTACTTGGTGACGGCCTTGTAGTCCTCGCGCTCCACCTCGCCGGCGGCGTTGCCCAACAGCCTGTAGTGCGCGATGGTGATGCAGTGCACCTTCAGCACCGGCGGCACGGGGTTCAGCGGCAGGGTGTAGCGGCCGGCCAGGTAGCCGTCGATCTCGGCCGTGGCGTCGTCCAGGGCCTTGTTGGCCACCGCGTGGTCCGGGATGCCCAGGGGCGGGTCGCTCAGGTCGGTGAGCTGCTGCAGCCGGGCTTCGCCCAGGCGGTCTTGCAGGTCGGTGACGGTGGCGTAGGGCATGGGCGTTTGGGCGGTTCCCCCGGTGCTCTGCGAAAGACCCGGGCCGCGACGATTCGTCACGCGGCCCGGGGTTTCTCCTCAGAGCTGCCCTGCCGTACAGGCCAGGGACTTTTCTCGGGGGGGGGTGTATCGGGTCAGGTGGCCGCGGCCTTCGCGTCGGGCTCTTCGGCGTCGCGCTCGAACTCTTCCACCTTCAGGCTCTTGTGGGCCTTCAGCTGGTCCAGCTGCGCGGGGCTGATGGTGCTGGCCGGCACTTCGCTGCGGCCGGCCCAGCGGGCGCCGGCACAGTCCACGGCCTGGTCGACGGCCGGCGAGTCCACGCGAATGAACTTCACCTTGGGTTTGCTTGCTGCGGTGGCCATCGCATCAGGCCTTCGCAGCTTCCACGTCGACTTCGTCGACGATGAGCATGGGCTCGGCCTTGATGGCCTCGGCCTGCTTGGCGGTCAGCTCGCTCAGCGGCAGCGTCTGCGTGCCGGTGAACTCGATGCCGGCGCGGCGGAAGCCGTCGCGCTTGGTGGTGATGCGCAGGGCCTTGGTGGCGGGGCCGGCTGCGCTGGGGGTTTTGGCCATGTGGTGTGCTCCTGTTGGCTGGGTGGTCAGTCGCGCGCGGTCACAGCAGCCACGGCGAGTCGATCACTTCCAGCCGGTTGCGCAGCGTGTTGGTGGCGCCGTTGGCCAGCAGCTGCGCGCTGAAGATGTCGCGCGCCTGCTCGGCCAGCGTGGGGCTGCACACCAGGTGCGTGCCCTTCACGCCCAGCGGTTCACCGCTGTCGTCTTTCTGGCTGGCCATCGCGGTCAGCGTGGCCTTCACGGCCGCGGCGTCCAGCGCCTGCTTGCTGGCAAAGGCCAGCTGCCAGTACGGGCCGAAGGCGGCGTTGCAGCGGCCGTCCACCCCGTACACGTATTCCTTCTGGTAGAACACGTTGGGGTCGGTTTCGTTGAACATCGTCACCAGCTTGAAGTCGCTGCGCGGCTGCCAGATGAGCGGCTTCACCGCCTGGCTGGCGTCCACGATGTACCAGCCCTCGCCCGAGCCGCCCATGAAGTTGCTCACGCTCACTTCAGCGCCGGGCTTGCCCACCGGGTGGTCGGTGTCGAAGAAGTACTGCCCGTCGGGGCCGGTGGCGGCAAAGCCGCTCTTCAGCAGCCCGTACACCAGCTTGCTGGGCAGGTTGGTGACGTTGCGGCCCATCTGCTCGAAGCGCGGGCGGTACAGACCGTACTGGTCATCCATCAGCGCGTTGCGCGGAATGGCCTCGGTGTGTTCGTAGTCCTCGTTCACCACGATGAACTCGCCCTTGGCCAGGTTCTGCTTGACGCGGTCGCCCACCCACTTGCGCATCGAACCGATGCTCTTCAGGTAGGGGTACACGTTCTGCGCCGTCATCGACGGCACCTGCATGGCCAGCACGTCCCAGGGTGCGGTCTTCTTCTCGATGCCCACCATGAAGGCGGCGTTCACGGCCTGCGTCAGCATGGCCAGGCTTTGTGAGTTGATCAGCATGAAGCTCTCTCCTGCGGGTTCGGTGTTGGCGGTGTTTGGCTTGGCGGCGCGGTCAGCTGAAGCGCACCCACACGCCGGCGGCATCCACCATGTGGACCTTGCCCGCCACGCTGCGCGTGCTGCTGCCGTTGGTCTTGGCCACCGTCTGGTCATCGACGATGAAGCAGTCCGCGCCCACGTCACTGTTGGCGATCAGGTCGCCAGACGCGCTGTTGGCAAACGGGCCGAAGATGCCGATGGCCGCTTCGGCCATGAAGGCCGCGGCGGCGCCGCCCGTGTTGTCGTAGGGCTGCTGGAACACGCCCACCGCCTTCAGCGTGGTGGCCGTGGCGCCCTTGGTCATGTTGCCCGAGGCGTCGACGCAAGCGATGGTGCCGGCATGGCACTTCACGGCGGCGGCAATGGGGAAGGCGCGGAAGCGGCCGGGCACCTCTTGGGTGTCGCGGTCCTTGGTGGCAGCTGTCATGGTGTGGCTCCAGGCGGTGTGTGGTTGTGGCTCAGGCGGTGGCGGGCTTGCCCTTGGCCATCTGCTCGGGGGTCAGGCCGAACTGGCTGGCCACCTGGGCCGACAGCGCGTCGGCCACCAGGCCGCCTTCGCCGGGGCCCTTGCCCTGCGTCTGGCTCTTCAGGTCCATCACCGGCGCGCTGGCGATGTAGCCGCTGAGCGCAGCCATGTCCTTTTTGCCCAGGCCCAGGGCCCAGTCGCGCTGCGCCGGCGTCAGCTTGCAGGCCGCGATCGCGGCGTCCACGGTCTTGGTGACCGTGTCTTCGTTCAGCCTGGCGGTCAGCTCGGCCACCTGGCCCTGCAGCGCGGCCATTGCCTGCAGGCCTGCGGTGTCGGTGCTGGTGAGTGCGGTCACCGCGGCCAGCGCGGCGGCTTCGTTGGCGGTGGCCGGCAGCTTCAGCGCCGTAGCCAGCGCGGCCGGAATGGCGGCGGGCTTGTCGGCGCGCAGCTGCAGCGCGGAAAGGGCGGCGGTGGCTTCTGCCTGGGTGGCGGTTTCGGCCAGGCCCAGGCCGGCCAGCAGGGCGGCAAGGATGGGGTTCATGGTGGGTTGCTCCTGTTGAAACTGTGTTGCAAGCTGCGCCAGCACCGGACTCATGCCCAGCAGCGCGGGGTAGTTCACCAGCGCGGCCATCGCCACGCCACGCACTTCAAGCGTCTTTTCGTCGTACATCAGCACCGGGCTGATGAAGCGGTATTCGCCCTGCTCGATGTGCTGTGCTGCGGCAGCCGTCCACTTGGTCTGCGCGAACAGACCCTGGCCGTTGCGCCACTCGGCCCGTTCCATCCAGCCGGCGGCGGGCGCCTTTTGCCCGTGCTGCTGCAGGTGCAGGGTCTGGTGGTCGTAGTCGATGACGATCGGCGTTTGCTTAGCGGTGGCGTTGAATGCGGCGGCCAGAGCCTCGCCCTGCGCGTCGCTGAGGTTCCACTTCTTGCCCGGTGCGGGTCGGCCGTCGCGGGCAGCGAACTCACCCGCCGGCAACAGCTGCACCCATCCGTCGGCCGCAAGGGCAAAGGTGGCTGCAAGAAGTGCGGTAAGGAGTCGCATGACGATGCGCACTGTGGTGGCGCACCGTCACATCGGGTAGTTGAAGAACTTCAACAAACACCCTGCGCGCAGCCCGCGCGCGCGTGGGCCGGGCTTCAGTCGAACGCGCGGCTGATGTAGTCGTTCACGATGGCCAGCACGTCGGCTTGGTCACCGGCGCCCAGCTCGCCTGCCGCGGGGTTGGCCGTCAGGATGCCGCGCCGCGGCATGGTGCGTGTGCCCCACTCGTGCAGCGCGCCCACCTGCCAGGCATTCTTGCCCACCTGGCGGCTGGTGCCGATTTCCACGTAGTCAACGCCGGCGTTGTAGGCCAGGCTGTCGCGTAGCTGGCGCGTGCGCTCAAGCAGCGTGCCGGGTATGCCACCGCGAAACGCGGGGTTGCGTTCGATGAACCATTCGCTTTCGTAGATGGCCCGCGTGGTCGGTGAAAGCGGCGCCCAGGCCGCACCGGTCGGGTCCACCTTCTCGTCGAAGCGCAGCTGCGCATTGGCTTCGATGCGTTCGCCGATGGAAGCGAACAGCTCACCCGGCTGCTGCAGCAGCGCGATCGCGCGGTCGATCGCGGCCAGCGCCTCGGCGTCCTGCAGCTCAATCTGAAAGCGGTCTGCCATGTTGCCCCCTACAGCACCGCGCGAAGCGCCGAGTAGCGCTGCACGGCTTCGTCCACGCTCAGGGTCACCAGCCGCTGCACCCACCACACCAGCTCACCGCGCTGCAGCTCCAGCGTGTGCACGCGCCGCTGCGCGCCGCTGCCGCGGGCCCACCACCACAGCAGGCCACCGCCCGGCAGCGCCAGGCGCTGGCCTTGGTCGACGACGGCCTGCGCCATCGCCCAGCCGGCGCTGGTGGTGGGCAGCAGGCGCGGGTAGTCGGCAGCGCCGGCCTGCGCCGCCAGGTCGGCCGCGGCCACGCTGGCAATCACCGGCTCGCCACCCATCGAAGGCAAGGCCGCCACAGGCATGCCCAACGGGTAACCCTTGGTGGTGATGGGCGGCGTGGCCAGAAAGTCCTTGAACGTCTTTTCGCTGCGCGTGCGGGCCACGGTGGCACGCACCACGCGCAGCGCACTGCCAGCGTCTGGAGTCATGCCGGGCACGGTGATGGGCCGCACGCTGCTGAGCGTGCGCTCCAGCAGCTCGATGCCGCGCGGCAGGTGCGCCTTGCCCGGGTTGTAGGCAAAGCCGGGGTCGATGCCACGCGGCACACGTTCCACCTTGCCGGTGCTCTTGTTGAAGAACTCCACCCACGTGGTGGCCGGCGGCTCGGTCTTCACAGGCGAATCGGCGGGCGCAGTTCTGCGCAGGCTGGCCAGGCCACGTTCGTCGGTGGCAAAGGCGGTGCAGCGGCAGCGCCAGCCACACGGCGGAAAGTGCGTGTCCCACCAGGGGTGGTCCTTCGGCAGCACCACGTTGTCCCAGGGCTTGTGGCTGGCGCGCACACGTTCGTCACGCATGGTGCGGTACACGATGTAGGGCATGCGCCCGCGCTGGATGCGCTGCCACCGCCCGGCCGCGTGGCTTTGCCGCATGTTCACGTCGAAGATCAGCCGCAGCCGCGCGTCGTTGAAGCGCGTCTTGCGCAGCTCGCCGGTGTTGGGGTCGGCGATCTCCAGGTTGCCCCACCAGCCCTTGCGGATGAGCGTGCCTTTCAGCTCGCGGCTGAAGGCAGCCAAGTCGCCGCCTTCTTCCACCACCTTCTCAACCGCGCCCCGAATGTCGGCCAGGATGTCCATGCGCATCACCCCCGCAACCGCAAAGCTGCGAATGTGTTCTTCGTGCCAGACCTCTTGCCAGCGAAAGCTGGGCCGCAGCAGCTTGCGCTGCTGGAAGACGGCGATGGCGTCTTCGGGCTTGATAGCGCCGAGCGCGAAGCCGGCTGGGGCCGCGACGGTCATGGTTCAGCGCGCCTTGTGTCCGAAGTGATAGCCGCCACAGAAACGGCACTGGTAGACGTTCATTTGCCCTTGCCAGCCCTTGCGACGATGCAGGCCCATGAGCGAGCCCAGCGCGGCCTGCGGGGAATCGTGACGAACTTTGCCCGCGCAGCTGCGGCGGCGGATGGCGCGCTTCGAAGACATCGGTTCGCTGTCACAGGTCCACGTCCGCCTCACCTGCCAGCCGCGCATTGAACGCCGCCCTGGCCAGCGCTTGCGTGATGGGCTGGGCGTCCAGCTTGGGAATGATCTCTGGCAGCCGCGCCGTGAAGGCCGCCAGGCTTTCACCTGCAGCAACGGCTTTGTCCAGCTCGGCCAGCAGCGGCTCCACCAGTGGGCCCAGCAGCGGCTGCCACTGGGCGGCCTGTTCGTCCACCAGGTCATCGACCAGGTCGCGCGGCGGCGCACCGGTGGCGGCCTGGCCGGCCAGCGCCGCAACCAGGGCCGCGGCCAGCGCCTGGCGCGCCTTGTCTTCAGGCTTCGCGTCGGCTTTCACTGCGGGCTTCTTCACCGGCTGGCCAGGCATGCCAGGCGGCCCCGGCGGCACCACCGGTTCGGGTTCGGCCAGCAGTTCGGCGCCTTCTTCGGCCTCGGGAATCTTCAGCTTGTCGTGCGCCCACTGCCTGCTGATCTTCATGCCCATCTTCACCAGCTTGGGCAGGTTGTTGGCGTAGACCTCCAGGTCTTCGGGCTCGCCGGTGTCGATGACCAGGCGCGGCAGGCGGCGCATGTTCACGCCCGGCGCGTTCAGCATGCACAGCGGCCCGATGATCTGCCGCGTGAAGCTGCCTTCGTACAGCTCGGCATCGGCCGCGCGGATGTCCATGCGCACGTCGTTGTGCACGTTGCCCAGTGCCTGCGTGCCGTGGCTGCCTTCGCTGGCCGTCAGCGTCTGGCCCAGGATGGCTTTGCTTTCGGCCGCGTCCAGCCGGTCCCACATGGCCGCAAAGGGCACCTCGGTGCCGGCCGCCGCGGCCTCGAACTCCAGCGCCATGCCTTGCGGAATGATGCCGGCCGCGTTGTGGCCGATGTCGGTAACGGCGCGCAGCAGCGTCAGCTTTTCTTCGTCGCCCGCGCCGGCGGGGTACTTGCCCAGGCGCAGCGGCAGGCCGTAGATCTCCAGGAACTCGGCCAGGTCGCGCACGGCGTAGTTCTTGAACAGGTAGGGCCAGAACAGCACGCGCGCCAGGCTCATGCGCGCCAGGTAGCCGTTTCGCGCCGGGTGCACGTGCATCAGCCAGGCCAGCGGTCGCAGCTCGGTGCCCATCACCGGCGGCAGGCCGTCGTAGCCCTGCACCAGGTTGCTTTCGCTGCGCAGCAGGAAGCTGCGGCGGTCGGGGCTGGTGGTGAACCACGTCTGCGGCTGCAGCGTGCCGTGCGGTACGCGCACCTGGCGGCCAGTGCTGTCGGCCACCAGACGCCACTCCAGCTCGATGGGTGCATAGCCGGGCAGCACGGCCGCGGTCATGGCGCCCAGCAGCACTTCCATGCCGCCGTCCACGCCGTTGGCATGTGCGGTGAGCATGTCCACCCAGTCGCGCACCTGGTCGGTGAGCTTCTCTTCGGCCGCAGTGGGGTTCTCGGGCGGGGCGATGCTCCATTCCAGCGCGGTGATGGCGCCGCGGCGCTTGCCCAGCTCGGCGTACAGGTGAGCGTCGCGCTCTTCCATGTCGTCGGCCAGCTGCGCCTGGGTGACAAGGTTGCCCTGCTCGGCTTCCTGCATCAAGCCGGCCAGGCGCGCCGGCGTCAGCCCTTTGGCGGGGTGCTTGTCGAATTCGCGGCGGATGGAACCCAGCTCGGCGGTCTGCGGCTGGCTGTCGATGCCGCGCATGACGGCCGCCACGTCCAGTGGCCGGCCGTCGGGGCCCAAGATGGTGGTCATGACGTGGCAAACCTCGGTTTGGAAAACAGGCCCGTAGAGCGATTTTTTCCGGGGGGGGTGCTGCGCTGGTGCCTGGGGCGCCGGAAAAATGCGTTTTGAACGTTCATGAACGGCTTCCTGGGGGTGCGGGGCATGTCAGGCCACCCCCTACCAGCCGCTTTTGCGGCCGGAATCGGCGCCGCGCAGGCCGCCGGCCAGGTCGGCAGCGCGGTTCTCGGGGCGTGAATTCCAGCGGCGCACGGTTGCTTCGTCGGCTGAACCTTCCCAGAACTTGGCGCCCGTCGGCGCCGGTGTCCAGCCCACCTCGCCGGCCTCGCGGTGAAAGGCGTACTCGGCCAGGAACAGGGCAATGGCGAAGTCCCCGTGGCGCTGCAGCCGTTCACCACCTTCGGCCGCCGCGGCCTTGCCGCCGGCCGTTTGCGTGGTCTGGCGCGGCACCTTGGGAATGCCCTGCACCAGCTTGATGGCGCGCAAGTCGTCGCGGTGCTGGCTGTCGCGCGCCAGGTCCAGCAGCGTGCCGTCTTGCAGCGCGGCCTTCAGCTTGGGCATGTGCGCCAGGTAGAAGCCGTCGTTCAGCTTCACCTGTTCGATCATCTCCACGCCGAAGATCTGCGCCATCTTTTCGGCCAGCGCGGCACCGTTGCCGGTGGCGTCCATCGCGCCACCGCGAAAGCGCGGCAGGCGGCGGATGACGTACTCAAGAATCTGCTCTTGGCTTGAGAACGGGCAGTTGGCCAGCTCGAAGCTCAGCAGCGGCCGGTGCGTCAGGTCGGTGTCTTCTTCCAGGATGGTGGTCACCGCCTGGTCGCGGTTGCGCGCAAAGTCTTCGCCGAAAACGTGGCGCCGGTTCTTGTGCAGCCGCGCCAGGTGCGGCGCCAGGTTCTCGGCCAGCCAGCCGTCAATGGCGTGGCGGCGCACGTCTTCGCTGAGATACGCAAAGGCGTCGTCCCACTTTCCGCGCACGATGGCCGGCCCGTCGGCCGCAGCCGGCCAGGCCGGCACCATGCGCTGCTCGATGAGCGTGAGGCTCAGGTACGCGCCGGCGCTGGCGCTGGGCACGGCGTCCAGCTCTTCGGCCGAATGGTCGCCGTAGAAGCGGTAGGCGGCGGCCACCCAGGCGTCTTCGTCCGCCTGCGTCCACACCTTGCCTTTGCGCAGGCACACGCGCCGGTACAGGCCTTCCTGCACCGCCTGGCGGAAGGTGATGCGGTGCACGTTGGCTTCGGTGACGTTGCCCTTCTTGCCGGCGCGGATGTCTTGCACCAGCTGGTTGAAAGGGTTCTCCACGCCGTCGTGGGTGCTGATGATGCGCACCTTGTCGCCCCACAGCAGCATGGCCATTGCGGCCTTCAGCAGCGCGTCCAGGTCACCATGAAAGGCAGCTTCGTCGATGACGATCACGCCCTGCTTGCCGCGCAGGTTGGTGGGCCGGCTGCTCAGCGCCACGATGCGCTGGCCAGACCGCGGGAAGACGATCTCGTAAGTCTTGATGTAGCGCCGGTTGCCTTCGGCGTCGTCGCCGTCGTCGAAGAGGCCTTCACCCATCTCGCCGGCGGCCACGTTGAAGGCGCGGGCCCACAGCGCGCAGGCTTCGATGTATTCGCGCGCCATGTCCTGCGTGGCGCTGATGTAGAAGACCTTGCTGCCGCCCTCGGCCGCGGCGATGAGCACGTCGTCTGCCGCCTCGGCCCAGGTCAGGCCCACGCGGCGGCCCTTCTCGGCCACCTTCAGCTGGGCTTCGTCGGCCACCCACCGTTGCTGATAGGGCATCAGCGCCGGCGGCAGTTCGTCAGCCTGCGCCGCAGACGTTTTCAGGAAGTCGGTGGGGTCGGCCGCGGGCGCACCGGTGGCCACCGCCACGGCCGTGGCAGCAGCTGCTGCCGCAGCTACCAGGCGCTTCTTCATGTGGCGCGCCGCACGATGCGCAAGAAGGCTTCGCCCACCTCAGTGCGCCCGCTGTTCAGCGCCGCCACAAACGTGACCAGGTAGGTGACACCCGGCACGCCGATGGCGCCGTCAACACGCTGGATGCAGTCCGCACCAAAGTTCTGCGGCAGTGCGGCCAGCAGCGGCACGGGCGTGGGGTCCACCCCCACCACCGGCTCGGCCGTGACGCTGTAGCTGAGCACGATCTCGCCTTCGCGCAGCACACCGCCAAAGCGGCAGGCGATGTCGTCGATCTCGCTGACGTTCAGGCCTTCCAGCCGCGTGGGCGTGGTGCGCGTGCCCACCAGCACCACGCGCCGGCCGATGATGGCCACGGGGGCCACGTAACCCTGCACCGTGCCGATGGGTGCGGCGTCATCGGCCACGAGGCCACCGGTCAAAACCGAAGGCGGGTTGGTGGCCAGGCTGCCGCCGGCCGCGGCATCTTCAGCCGCCACCGTACCGGCCAGGATGGACAGCGGGTTGTTGGACATCGCACCGCTGGCCACCGCGTCTTCGGCCACCAGGTTGCCCGTGGCGAAGCCCGATGTACCGATGAGCACGAAGAACGCGGCCGACGGGTTGGGCGTGGCCAGCTCGCCGTCGGCCCAGGCCGTGAACTGCCCTTCGTGGATGCCCGGCGGGCCTTCTGCCTGCACGTTGCCGGCTTCGTCCACGATGAACAGCGTCAGCAGTGGCGGCACCACGTCGATGCGGATCATGATTTCCTTGCCCGCGTCGCCTGGCTGCAGGCTGGGGTAAGGAATGGCCGGGCCGTGCGTGCCCGAGCCAGATATCGTGCTGCCCAGCACGCCCAGGCCCCGGTCACCACTGTGGTGGTAGCCCGGCAGCATCGGGCCGTCTGAGCGGTGCGTGAGGCTCATGTGGTGATGCGGCGGTCCACGCCCAAGGCACCGTTCAAGCCAGGCTCGCGGGTCAACAGGATGACGCTGGAGCCTGGCGGCACAGGCACGCCGTTGGCAAAGGTGACCCGGCCGTCACCGGCCATCAGCAAGCCGGTGGACCCGTTCAGGCGCACCAGGTTGGCGTCGTCGGTGAGCACGGCCACGGCGATGTTGGGCAGGTTGACCAGGCGGCCGCCATTGCCCGGGTTGCGGGTGAAGGGCAGGCTGGCCACGGTGCTGAACTGCAGGCCCAGGGTGCCGGTGGGGGCTGCGTCGGCGGTTGTGACGTCGCCGGTGAGCAGGGATGCGCCGGTGGAGAGGTTGCCACTCGCTGCTGCGTCAGATGCGGTGATGGCGCCGGAAAGTTCGGGCGGGGGCAGGCTTACGTAGCTCACTGACGACGCATCCGCGAGCCCGCCGTCGTCGGTGATGCTGATGGTCTTCGTCCCGGCATCGTCGGGCGTGTAACTGAAGGTCCCCGTTGGGCTAGCGGTTGTCAGTTCCACGCTCGTGGGAGTGAACGTCCCACCGTCAGAGGCGTCCCCAGGCGTGACCGTCAAGGTACCGCTGATCGTGCCGCCAGTGGGCGTCACGCCAACAGTGAAATTGGACGAAGGAACGCCAACTACTCCGCTGCTGGGCCCGGTCAGCGTAGTGCCCGTTGCCACTGCGACAGCCCGAACGCGAAGCAGCAGCACCGGGCCTGTTGGCGCGAATGCCGTGGCTGAAGGCGGCACATTGGCGGTGTAGGTCGCAGCGCCGCTTGAAGCGCCTGCTGTGACGGCAAACTCACAAACATGCAGGCATTGGTCCCGGCCAGTACCAGTCACGGCAAACACACGCTCTGTTGCTGCCGATACTGTGCAACCGGGAACGGCAAGGGCACGGGTGTTGACGCTGGTAGGCGTGTTGCTGTTCACGCCCTGGACCAGCAGCGCAATGTCGCCAGCAATGAAGCCCGGATCGGAACCCAACACCACCGACCACGATGTGCTTGCTGTGTCCTGCGAGCCCGATGCGTAGGCCAATGCCCATGACTCACCCGAGCCCTTGGTGAAGCTCAGCATCACCGCTTGAGTGACTGATGCGTCAGGAACACTGAAGCTCAGCGTCCCCGACTCGCTGCCGTCCGATTCGCGCGTGAAGAGCGCTGCGTTCACCTCGCCTTGGTCGCTGGTCGCGTCGCTGCCTTCACCCGCGCTCAACATCGTCTGCAGGCTGAAGGCCGGCGACGATGGCGTCACAGGCACATCGGGTGGGCTCTTGTTCAACGAGGCCAGCACGATGAGCCGGCCAGCGGCCAGCGATGCCGGCCAGTCAACGGTCAGCGCAGTGGAGCCGTCAGCAACGGCGCCGATGGTGGCAAAGGCTGCGCTCATGGTGGTGTGTGCCCGTTTTGGGTGAGGTAGTAGTCAACGGCCGCGGACATGCCCCAAGGCAGTTCAACGCTTTGCCATTGGCGCATGCCGGCAATGCCGTGGGTGAGGCGGTAGCCGGCCAGTTCGTACTGGGATTTGCCGGCGGCGTAGGTTGACTCGTTGAGCAGCTCGTCGCCTTCCACGGCCAGCGTCATCTCGATCAGGCCGTAGTCGGCTGTGCCGAACACCATGCGGCCATTGCGGATTGCCACGGCCGTGGTGTAGCCTTCAGAGGCGTGGCCGTCGTCGGCGCGGCCGAACTCATTTGCGTTGCTGCCCGGTACGTGGACGTTCCACGGCGTGCCGCCCGGCAGGAAGAACCACGGAACACTGTTCTTTTCCTTCTCCCAAGCAGCAACGGCAACAGTGTTACGCGGGCCGAAAGTGCCATCGCCCAACGCGATCTTGCAGTATTCTGTCTTGCTGTCCATCCCAGACAGATCGGCCACGACTTCCACCGTGGGGCCGCCTGGATTGTCAAGCGTCGCCATGTCGATGCGTTTGACCTGACGCATGACGATGCTGCCGAAGTACAGCCAGCCGTCTTGCAGAAACAGCCCCTCTGGCAGCACGCAATCCTGCGCCCGGATGTTGGCGAGAGGCTGCAGCGCCGTGGGCCTGTCGTCATCGCTGACGTAGGCATAACTGTCACCGTCCGCAGTCTCTAGGATTGTGCGAATGTAGGCCCCGGTTACTGCGCTGTAGGCGACGATCCGGTGATCGCGGCGCTCGGACACGTAGATGATGTCTTCGACCGGATCGCACACCACATCCCAGGCGTTATGGGAATCAGCCACAAACTCGGTGACCACGGGCACTGCATCGTGATCGTCGGCGCTGTACTGCACTTTGCAGACGCGGCCGGGGCGTCCATTGACGTTGAGGCTAAGTGAGTCGGTGACGAACTGCACGGGTCCGGTGAAGTTGAGTTCTGGTGATGGAAGGTGAGGGTTTTCAAAAAAGCCATCTCCTCGATCAACAGTTCGGCTGGTGTCCAAATGATCGGCGCTGATAGTGCGCAGCCACCAAGCAGCCCCCCAAATAAGATGGAAACCACGGCGTGCTTCTGGGATAGCCGACCAGTCACCCAGAAGCTCAAGCCCGCCGTTCGCGGTCTGGCGATAGCCGACCTGGCGTTCGATACGTCCATCGTTGTAAATCTTGCCGAGTGACCAGGGATCGGCGAAGTAGACGTGACCCAGGCGCGTCGGGTCAATCGGGTCAGTTCGGCCAAAGTCCAAGTGCGTCGGGCCGCTGAGCAAGCCAACGCCGCGAGGACCATCCCGCAAGACGACTTGCGGGAGCTCAGCAGCAAAGACGTTGAAGTTATAGCCGTGGACGTTCAAACAGGTTGGGATGGCCTCGCCTGTCGTCGGGTGCGCAACGGTGCGCAAGTAGGGCAAGTCACCGTTGCTGGTGGGTGAGAGGTTGCGCCGGTACAGTTCACGTGCGTTGACCGCTGTTGCAAACGGCGTGGCTTCTCGATACGTCAGCGGTGGCAACGCTGGCGGGTCCAGCGCAATCGGCACCTTGCCCCACTTGGCGACGCCGTAGTCTTCGTGCGTGATGCCAAAGCTGCCGGTCTGCGTGGGCGCGAAAACTGGCGTCACATAGGCGCCAACGTACATCCAGTAGGGAACCGCGATTGAGCCGTCAGCCACAGTGCGGCGCAGGTCGAACACGTGCCAGCCGTTGGGGATGGCGTTCAGGTTGACGTTGTTCGCCGTTACCCGATTCGCACCAGTGCCCGCCACGCTCGCCACCACCACTGGCGTCGAATCCATGTCCCCATCCAGGTAGCACAGGATTTCATAGGTGCCCGTCAGAACTTGGTCGCTGTCGTCGTGATCGTTGGCAACGATCTGGATGTCGTTCTGGCTTGGGGTGGTGTTGCTCAGGAAGGTGTTGCGGATGAAGCGCTCGTAGCGCCCAGCTGCAGCCCAGTCGTAGAACTGGAGAATCTTGCCCATGTTCAGCGTGCGCTGATTCAGGGTGATGGCTTGCGCTACGCCGGGGGTGGACATCGCCCCCCCAGCAACCGCCTCAGCCGCAGCCAGAAACAACCCCGTGAGCGTGCCCCCGCTGCCTGGCGCATTGGTGCCGCCATACAACCGCTGCCCCGCCGGCCCGGCCAGAATTGCGCGCTTCGCGTCCATGCCGCTGCTTCAGTTCTGCTGCAGATGCGCCTGGGCCGTCAGCTCGCGTTGCCCTCGGTGATCACCAGCGTGGTCAGCGTGATGTTCTGGCCCGTGGTCACCGTGCCGGTGAACTGCCAGTTGCCAGCGCCGGCGCCAATGTCGATGCGGGCCACCACCACGTCGCCACTGGTGGTGATGTCCACGAAGGTGGGCGTGCAGCTGGTGAAGGTGGCGCTGTTCTGCGTGAAGCCGGCTTCGTCGAAGTCCAGCGCGCCGCTGCCTGCGGTACCGATGGTGCTGCCGAAGGTGCCCTGCGCGCACAGCGTGTTGCCGCCGGTGATGGCGCCCACCGCTGCAGGTCGCGTGCCGTTGTAGATCTTCAGCTTGGCGCCGCTGCCGGCCGTGGTGATGATGGCCTGGGCCCGCGCCGTGCGCGTGGTGGTGCTCAGGCTCAGCGCAGCATCGCTGCCGCTGCTCAGGAACACCGAGGTGGGTGCCACCAGGGCAAACGCCGCGGCAACGGCCAGGGCCGCGCAAAGCAGCACCGAGCGGGTGTGGGTCAGAAAGTTCTTCATGCTGTGGCTCCTTGTGCCTGGGTCAACGGGTCTTGTGGTGAGCGCCCGTCGGTCGCTTTGGGAACTTGCGGCACCTGGGCAATGCCCATGATTCGTGCCTTGATCTCTTGCACCTGCGCCGGCTTCATGCCGCCTTTGCGCGCGATGCGTTCAACGGCGTCGGCGGCGGCCTTCGTGCGCTCTTCCACCAGGTGGCGAAAGGCGCGCTGTCGCACGCTGGTGGTGGTGAGCCGGCCCGCGGCCAGTGCGGCCTTGTTCAGCAGCGCAATGCGCTTGCCGGGGTCTCTTTCCTGGCCGGCCTGGCTGGCATCCACCAGCGCTTCGAACATGCCGGTGCTGACGATGGCGTTCAGCGCTTCGCCGCGCTTGTCGGCTTCGTCGGGCGCGGTGTCCGCAAAAAACTGCATGGCCTTGGTGGTGGCAGCCATCGCCTCTTGTGCGCGGCGCACGCGCTGGCTTTCTTCGCCCACCGCGCTTTTGCCGATGGTCATGTCGATGCCGGCCTGCTGCAGCCAGGCGTTGAGCTTGGCGGTCACGGCCTCGATGTCGCCATAGGCGTGCGCCACAAAGGCCTGGTGCAGCTGCTCGCGCAGCGCAGGCGGCAGCTTGGCAATCTTGCTGACGGGCGGCATGCGCGTCAGCCCCCCGGCTGCGGCCGGGCCACGCCGGGGGCGTGTGCGCTGCCATTGGCCACGTCCAGCCCGCGGGTGGTGAGCGTGGCCACCGTGGTGGCTTCGTGCTGCTCCAGGGTCACCAGGCTCTGCTCGGCCAGCCAGGCCAGGTCGGCCTGCAGCCTGTCGGTGCTGACGGCATGGCCTACGGCGTCACAGAAGCTCTTCAGCAGCAGCGCATTGGCGCGGTACTGCACGGCTTGCTTCAGCGCGCGCAGCAGTTCCAGCCGGCGGCTCTGCTGCTGAAATTCGGCGTAGCTGATCTTCATCAATCAGCCTTGCCGGCGCAGCAGAAAGTCTTCGATGCGCGACGTGCTCTTGCGCATGGTCTCCTGCCCCTGCTGCAACGATTCAAGCGTGGCTTCGATGGCCTTCACGGTGCCGGCCAGGTCGGCCAGTTCGCCGTCGCTGGGCATGTGCTTCATGCGCTCTTCGATGACGTTCAGGCGCCCTTCCAGCTCGGCCGCAGTTGTCAGCGCCTGCTGAGCTTTCTGGCCGGCGTCTTGCCCCGGCTTGCGCAGCCACAGCACCACCAGCACCAGACACTGCAGCATGTCCAGCACGGGGCCCAGGTACTTGAAGTTTTCAGCAGTCATGGGCGCGTGCGGTGCAGGTGGTCGATCAGGGCCGCGTGGCGCGCGCGGTCGGCGGCGCAGCTGGCGGCGTTGAGCTGGTGGTTGGCCCAGAGCTGGCCAAGTCCAATGCCGGCGCCAGCAGCACAGGCTGGGCTGGCGGGGTCATCAGCTGCGCAGGCACCGGCGGACACGTCGTGCCCTGCAAGGGCGCTATTCCACAGGCTGACAGCAGCAAGGCTGAGCACGACAAGGTCAGCACCGCCGGCCAGTTCAGCTGTCGCGTCGTCGGTTGCGATCGCCGCGGCGGCCTGGTGCTGCACACCTGGGCAAGCCGGGGCCGCCTTGTCAGCAACGCTGACGGCCGCTTTGGCCGTGCGAACAATGGCAAGAGGGGCAGCATGCTGCGTCCTTTCATGCAGAGTGGCCACGTACCGGCCCTGCAGGTTGAGCTGCTCTTGCAGCGATGCGGCGCGTTCATTGCCTTCGGCCACCTGGCGCTGGTAGGTGACCAGGTCGGCCTTGTGCTGGCGGCTGGCTTTTGCATCGGCCTGACTCTTGGCCAGCTCGTAGCCGGCCCAAGCGCCCAGCAGCAGCATCGCCATAGCGGCGCCCAGCCAGGCCAGCGCACGCACGGCCAGGCCCTGTGGGTTCACTTGGCTTGCTCCAGCTGGTGCAGGCGGTCGACCAGGGCGTGGCCCAGCAGCGGCCACACCTTGTTCACGGCGTTCTGGCGCGCCACCTTGCGGCCGATGTCGGCGTCAAAGTTCTCAGCGCTGACAACGGCAGACTCGCCGGTGACGGTGAATCCGTTGCACAGCACCAGCACGCAGAACGTCAGCTGGCCCAGAGCCGGGGGCGATGCTGGCAGCACAACCACCTGATCCAGCACTTGCCTGGTTTCATCGGCCGTCAGTAGGTTTGTCCCATAGCGCGCGTGCGGGTAGCGGGAATCGGTCGCGCAGAGGTCGGCGCACACGCTGGCCGGCAGGCTGCAGGCGAGAAAGCGATTGACCATCTCGCCGGCATCCACTGCAGCGCCGGCGACGCCGTCGGCTGCGGTGAAGTAGTGCTCGCTGGAAATGTTGGCCTCGATGTCAGCCGGCGTCACGCGCGGAGCCACGCTGGCACGTTCGCGGATCTCGGCTTCAATGGCTGCGTCGTCAACGCGGGGTGATTCGATGCGCTGCATGGCTACTGCCCTTTCGTGTCGATGGGGGGCTGGGTCAGCGTCAGCCGCGCAGCCGTCACCGCACGCAGCAGCACGTTCAGCAGCGGCAGCCCGAAGGCCACCAGGCCGTACACGTTCACCGGCAGCAGCGGCTGCAGCACGTTGAGCTGTGTCTCGGCTGCGGCCAGCACCAGCACCAGCACGTTCAGCCACAGGGTGCGGCTCTTCCACCACAGCTTGGTGGGCGGCTGCACGTGGACGACGGGCACACCGTGCGGCATTGGCTCGCTCATGCGGCCACCGGCATGGCTTGCACGTGGTACGGCAGCGGCTTCATGCCGCGCGCCAGCCAGTGCGCCACTTCAAAGCCGGGGCAGGTCTTCAGCCACTCGCCTGGTTCAACCACGCGGTTGCCGTTGGCGTCGGGGCTCAGGTCGCGGTGGCCCACCACGCCGGCGCCGGGCTTCACCAGCGGCAGCAGGCGGCGCACCAGCGTGGCCAGGGCGACCCATTGATCGTCGGTGTATCGCGCTTCGCGTTCAGCGCCGCCCACCAGGCAGATGCCGATGCTCTGCAGGTTGTGGCCGGCGGCATGTGCACCCACTTCGTCCACATGCCGGCCGGTCCACACGCGGCCGTCCAGGTCGATGACGAAGTGGTAGCCGATGGCGCCCAGGTCGGGGTTGAACGCGCGCCGCGGTGCCACCTGACGGCGAAAGCTGCGGGCCGCGTGCCAGCTGTCGATGGTGACCGGCGCGCAGCCCTTCAGCCACTGGCCCGAAGGTGTGGCCGAGCAGTGCACCACCACTTGCGTGACGGCGCGCGCTACTGCGGCGGGGTAAGTCGGGTCAGCACCCGGGTTCGGCGACATGGCGGGCACTTTCGCGCCCGCGCGGGTCTACCGGTAGGTGAAGAACTTCAAGAGCCAGCACGCGCCGGCTGGGTGCGCTCTACTGGTCGGCGCGCACGATGTCCAGGCCGCCCGTGCCGAGCATCATCAGACGAAACACCTTCGTGGTGCCAGCCTCGATGGTGGTGCTGCGCTGAATCTCCTGGGCGCCTAGGACGTTGCCGCACAGGCCCTTGCCCATCGGATCGCGCGCTGTCGAAATCTTCACTTCGCCGGCCTTGACGCGCAGGTCAACCCTCTCGATGTTGCCGATACGCGCGGCCAACTGGCCATCGACGTAAAGGCCCCAGTAGCAGCTGGCCGCTGGCATGGCCCAGTCGCGCACGACGATGATGCTCGCATTGGCATCTGGGGGCTCGGCTGCCAGAACACGCTCTGGTGGCACACGCATGGCTCGGTCCTTGTTCACCTCTTCGGTCTGAACACTCGCGCATCCGCCCAGGACAAACTGAGCAGCAACTGCCGCGATCAACGCACCTTTGGCCATACCACTCTCCCAATGACAGAAAGCTGAGTCGGGTCTTGAACCTCTTGACTCCTGAAGTTGGCGTTGTCGCTGACGACTTCAACCGCACCGCCAAGCATCCGCTGCAGGCGCTTCACGAGCAGCTCGTCGCCGTCGCGCAGCACGTACACGCTGCCGCTAACCACTTCGCGCAACTGTAGATCGACCAGGATGGTCTCGCCATCCCACAAGGTGGGCTCCATGCTGTTGCCTGCCACGTCTAGCAGGGCGAAGCCGGTACCAGCCCGGCCGAAGTGCGACCGCATCCAGGTTGCCTCGAAAGCGATCTCGCCGATTTCGTGCTCTATCGACGAGCCGTTGTCCTGCCCTGGACCAGCTGACGCCCGAACGGCATAGCGCGGCACCAACACGAAGCTGAGGTCGCGCCCCGCACTGCGGAAGCGCAGCGTCTCGCCGTAGACGCCACCGTCCTCCGCCAGTGAGCCGGATGCAACTTGCTCACCTCCTATGGTTGTGCGTTGCATCTCACCTACACCGAGGATCAGCCAGTCAAGGCTGCATCTTGTATGCAGGGACGCACGAACGCAGTGATCAATGGGCACTGATCCGCGCTGCTTCCACCCCTTCACTGTGGACAAGTCTTCAAGCATTGAGAGGGCAAGCTCTCTCAAAGTCTCGACGCGATAGGCCACTTGGAGCCGCTCAACTATTGAGCGCCCATCAGCGGACGGTCGGGATGTTTCTTGCAGCTCCATGCTTGACTGAGATGTACTTTGCCTCTACAGTGGACTTAACTTAAGCCCTGAACCATCCCTAGCTTAAACGCAATGCATCCCGCCGACATCCAAGCAGCACTGAAGAAGGCCGGTTTCCGGCAGTCAGACGTTGCTCGCTCCATCACCAATCGTGTCGGCAAGCCGGTCAGTCAAGCGGCCATCTACCTCGTGGTCCAGGGCTCAACCGTATCCGCACGCATAGCCGCGCGGATCAGCGAAATGACTGGGCTGCCAGTCGCCCAGCTGTGGCCAGGCAAGTACCCGCAGCTTGAGCAACAGCAGGGCGGCAGCCGGGGCCGGTCTAACGCACACCGGAGAGCCGCATGAATGCCGAAACGCCTCGCGACACGGCTATGCACCCTGCCGACATCAGCGCAGCACTCAAGAAGGTCGGCAGCAGCCAGGCCAAGGTCGCGCGCTCGCTCACCCGAGCCAACGGTGAGCCCATCTCCCACGGCGCCGTGCACCTGGTGGTGTCGGGCTGCATGGCGTCCGCTCGCATCGCCCAGCGCATCAGCGAACTGACCGGCATCCCCGTGGCCCAGCTCTGGCCCGGCCGGTACCCCGATCTTGAATTGCCGCCCCACTCCATCCAGGAAAGCCGCATGACCCCCTACAACGCCCTGGTGACCGAGCTGCTGCTGGCCGCCGACAAGGCCGACGGCCGCGCCGCGCAGCTGCGCGAGAAGCACGACGCCGGCCTGGAGATTCCCTTCGGCACGCTGGAAGACAACCGCGCCGAGCTGATCGGCGACCTGTTGGAAGCCATCGACCGCGTGCAGCCGGGCCTGGGCACCAGGCTTCTGAACGCCATGCACCCGCTGACCAGCGACGAAGACGCCACCAGCGGGGTGCCGGCGTGACGGAAGCCAAGTACATCAGCGAACAGCAGCAGCGCCTGCTGCAGGTCATCCGCACGCTGGCCGGCAATGAGATCGAAGGCCTGGCGCCGGGCGACATCGCCAAGCTGGTGCCGTGCGCGCCCAGCCAGGTGACCCGCGACCTGGCCAACCTGAAGCACTTCGGCTGGGCCGAGCAGATCGCCACCACGGGCCGCTGGCGCCTGGGCCCGCAGATCGTGCAGATCAGCACCCGCCACGCCACCGCCCTAGCCCGCGCCGGCCAGCGCCTGGCCGAAGTCAACAACCGCTACAGCCGCAGCGAAAGCTGAACCCACAGGAGAAGTCGCAACCATGCCCCGCAAGCCCAGTCCCACACCAGAAGCACCCACAGACGTGCTCGACAACGCCGCACTGGCCGGTGATGCCGCTGCGCTGACCGAGCTGTCAGCCCGCAGCAAAGAGGTTTCCGAACGCTTCGGCGACGGCTCGCCCTACGAGCGCAGCCGCATCGTGAACGAGGCCCGCTTCTACATGGGGCAGAGCGCCGAGGCCATGCTGGAGCTGGGCAAGCGGCTCATCCAGCTGAAGGAGAACGAGCCCCACGGTGAGTTCTGCGAAATCGTGACCGAGCGCCTGGGCATCAGCCCGCGCAGTGCCCAGCTGATGATGGCCGCGTCCGTCAAGTACCTGTCGCCCGCCCTGGCGGCAAAAGCGCAAACGCTTTCGCTTTTGGGCAAGGCCAAGCTCTTTGACCTGATGTCCGAGACTGACGGCGACATCGCCCAGCTCACCGCCGGCGGCACGCTGGCCGGCAAGACGCTCGACGAGATCGAGACGATGACATCACGGCAGCTGAAAGCCGCCCTGGCCGACGCCCGCAAGAGCCTGGCCGCCAAAGACAAGGTTATCCAGTCCAAGAGCGCCAAGGTGGACAAGCTCGAAGAAGAGCTGGCCGGCCGCGACGCCGCGCCGCTTGACGAAGTGGAAGAGCAGCAGCTCACCGACCTGCGAACCACCACGCTGGAAGCTGAAACCGCCCTGCAGCGCCTGCTGGTGCTGGTGGACGACGTGATGGGCATGCCAGCCACCGAAGCCACCAGCGTGGCCGCCCGCCACAGCCTGGACTACCTGGTGCAGCGCCTGGTGGACGGCTGCCTGGCCCGCGGCATCACTGTTGACCTGGCCGAGCGTGTTTCGCCCATCTGGGCCAAGCCACTGGAAGACGCCGCGGCGGCGAACGCCCAGGGCCGCGGCAAGGCTCGCCGCAAGTAACCGCCACGCACACGCCACCCCCATGCTCACAGCCACAGAACACGACATCCTGGGCCGCGCCCGCGAAGAGCTGCTGCGCGCACCGCGCGGCCTGCGCGCGCCCATCGTCGAACGCGCGGCGCAGGCCCTGGGGTGCAGCGTGCCCACCGCCTACCGCAAGCTCAGCAGCGCCGGGTTCAGCACCCAGCGCAAGCGCCGGTCTGACGCGCAGAGCAGCGTGCTCAGTGAAGACGAACTGGTGCTGGTGGCCGGTGTGCTGCGCGCCAGCCTGAACAAGAAGGGCCAGCGCATGCCCGTGCGCACGGCGCTGGACATGCTGCAGGCCAGCGGCCGGCTGGCCACCCCAGTGCACGAAAGCACCGTCAGCCGCCAGCTCTACGCCCGCCAGCTGCACCCCGAGCAGATGGCCCTGCCCGAACCCAACATGGTGATGCGCAGCCTGCACCCCAACCACGTGTGGCAAAGCGACAGCACCACCGGCGCCTACTACTACCTGCCGGGTGGCCGCCTGCGCTGGATGCCTGAAGACCAGTTCTACAAGAACAAGGTGGCCAACCTGGTGAAGGCCAGCTCGGACCTGCTCACGCGCTACGCGGTGGCCGACCACTACAGCCACGCGCTGAAGTTCCGCTACTACCTGGGCGGCGAGTCGGCCGAGAACCTGCTGGACTTCCTGACCTGGGCCATGTGCCAGCAGCAGGGCAACCCTTTCCACGGCGTGCCGCGCCTGCTGGTCATGGACCCAGGCGCAGCCAACAAGGGCCACCTGCTGCGCGCCTTCTGCCAGCGCGTGGGCATAGAGGCCATGTGGCACGCACCCGGTGCAGCCCGTGTCACCGGCAGCGTTGAAAAGGCCCACGACCTGGCGCGCATGCACTTCGAGACGCGCTTCCGCTTCCGCGACCCGGCCGACGTGACGCTGGACAAGCTGAACGCCGACATCGAAAGCTGGAGCGTGGCCTATTGCTCGCACAACGTGCACAGCCGCCACGAGCAAACGCGCTTCGGCTGCTGGATGACCATCACCGCCGAACAGCTGCGCGTGCCCGCCAGCCTGGAAGCGCTGCGCGAAGCCGCGGTGCGCGAACCCGAAGAGCGCCGCGTCAGCAACAGCAAGCGCATCACCTTCGGCAGCCCCAGCCGCACCTACCTGCTGAACCTGGTGCCCGGCGTGGCCGCAGGCCTGAAGGTCACCGTGCAAAGCAACCCCTTCCGCGCCCCTGCCGTGGACGTGCTCTTCACCAACCCCGACACCGGCGAACAGAGCTGGCACGTGGTGGAACCCGAAGCCACCGACGCAGGCGGCTTCCCTGTTGACGCGCCCGTCTGGGGCGAACAGATGCAGCGCGCCGGCTTCAGCAACGTGGACCACAACCGCAACGCCATCACCCGCGCCGCCTACAAGGTGGGCGACGAACTGCCCACGGTTGAACAGGCCGACGCCGCCCGCAAGGCACACGCCGCTGCTTATGCCGGCACGGTGGATTCGATGGCCGATGTGAAGGCCACCCCCGTGCCCAGCTTCCTGCCGCGCAGGCACACCCCGCTTGAACTGCCGCAGCGCCAGGTGGTGGCGCGCCGCTTGACGGTGGTGGAAGCCTGCAAGCAGCTGATGGTGCTGCTGGGCGACCGCTACAGCCCACAGGTGTACGCGCACGTGCACGCCACCTACGCCGACCCGGCCGACCCCGGCGTGCCTGAAGACCAGCTGCAGGCCATCAGCGCGCTGTTCACCCCGGCGCAGCCTGTTGCTGACAACAGCTTCACCGGCCTGCGCGCCGTGGGTGGCACACGTGGGGGCCAGTCATGAGCAGCCGCCTTGACCGCTTGCGCCGCGCCGGGCCCGGCTACGACCCCGCCACCCCACCGCCCAACACCAAGCTGAACCTGGGAGTGGTGGCAACGCGCCTGGGCGTCAGCGTCACGGTGATGGCCGAGGCATCGGGCATCAGCCGCACGGCCATTGCCGACCTGCTCAGCAACAACTGGCCGGTGCGCACACCGCGTGAAGAGCTGACGGCCAAGTTGCTGACCCTGATGGAAGAACGAGGCGCCACCGACACCGAGCTGGCCACGCTGTTCCATGCCTTCGGCCGTCAGACCGGTACCGCCGGCAGGGCCCAGCCGCGCGGGCCAGACGAACGGGCGCCGCAAACACCTACCAGCCGCAACCCCAACGGCACCAACCCAGAGGACAACGACATGCTGCCCCTCAAAGCCGTGCTCACGCCCAAGGCGCGCAGGCACTTTGCAAAAGCCAACATCAACCCATCCTCGCTCTTCCGCAACCCCTTCGAAGGCCCGGTCAACAGCGAAGAGCAGATGTACCTGGGCGACGACTTCGTCTATGTGCGAGAGAGTGCCTGGCAGTGTGCGCAAACCAGCGGCTTTGTGGCCGTGGTGGGCGAGAGCGGTGCCGGCAAGACAACCGTGCTGGAAGACCTGGAAGCGCGCCTGGTGGCCAACGGCGACCGCGTCATTCTCATCAAGCCCAGCGTGCTGGGCATGGAAGAGAACGACACCAAGGGCAAGACGCTGAAAAGCGCCGACATTCTGCACAGCATCATCGCGCAGCTGGCGCCCACCACGCCCATGCCGCAGACGGTGCAGGCCCGCACCGTGCGCGCCAAGAAGCTGCTGGCCGCCAGCGTGAGCATGGGCAACCATCACCTGCTGGTGGTGGAAGAGGCGCACAGCATGCCCGACGCCACGCTGCGCCACCTGAAGCGCCTGAACGAGCTGCGCGACGGCCGCACCGGGCTGCTGGGCATCTTGCTGCTGGGCCAGCCCGAGCTGAAGCGCCGCCTGGCCGACGGCCTGCGCGATGGCACGCTGCGCGAAGTGGCGCAACGCTGCGAAGTGGTGGAGCTGCTGCCGCTGGACGGCTGCATCAAGCCCTACCTTGAACGCCGCGCCACGGCCGCCGGCGCGCAGCTGGGGCGCATCGTCGACGAAGACGGCATCCAGGCCCTGCGCGACCGCCTGACGCGCGGCACGGGCCGCAGCGCGGTGAGCATGTGCTACCCGCTGGCCGTGAGCAACCTGCTGGTGATGGCCATGAACGACGCGGCCGACGTGGGCTCGCCCATCGTCACCGCCGACATCGTGCGCGACTGCGGCCGGAGGGCGGCATGAAGGCCATCCCCACCAAGCGCTTCAACTGGCCGGCCTGGCTGTGGCCCACCAACGCGGTGGCGGCCGTCATCGCGCTGTACGGCCTGGTGGCCCACCTGGACAACCTGGACGACATCGAGCGTGCGAACCGCGCCAGTGAACTGGCGCAGGCCCGCTACGACGCTTTTCATGAAGGCCGCCAGGCGGGCGAAGCCAAGATGATCGACACGGCCCGCGCGGCCTGGCAGGCGGCCATCACCGAAGGTGAGTTTCGCTGCGCGCAACGCACGCAGGGGCGGCAATGAGCGGCTTCATGCACCCGCATGTGCGCCTGATCTACCGCGCCGTTCGCGACGCCGGCGAGCGTGGCCTGTTCCTGGAACAGATTGCCGAAGCGCTGTGCGCCGACCGCGACTCGCACAGCCTTCAAACGCGCCTGGTGTCCATGCAGAAGCGCCAGTACATCACGCGCGTGGGCGACCGCCACGCTCCACGCTGGGTGGGCGGCTTGCGCACGCCCGACGGCGAGCTGGACGAAATCGGCGCAGGCCCGCAGGACAGCGCCAGTGCTCTGGCCAGGCCCTTTGCTGAACTGGAGAGTGGGCGCTTTATGCACGCGATGAATGGCGTGCCCAACTCTGTGTGGGACATGGCGCAACGCATGGCCGCAGGCGGGCCCCAGCCATGATCAGCTTCTCCATCACCGCCCTGGTGCTGATCTACCTGGAAGGCCGCACAGGTCACCAGGTGGGCGTGCGCGAGCTGGCCGACCACCTGTGCGTGGCCGACCCGGACATCGAGGCCGCACTCGACTCGCTTGAAGTGAGCCACGGTGTGCGCGTGCAGCGCATCGCCGGCCTGGCCATCGGCGGCTGCCGGCTGCCGCAGCCCACGCAAGACCGCTGAACCGCAGGCCACCCCATGCGTATGTGCTGCCCCGCCTGTCACGCCGAGCTGAGCCTGGAAGTCATCCTCAGCCACGAAGCCGCGCGCCAGGCCGTGGCGCGGCTGGCCACCGTGAGCCTGCCCTTTGGCGCGCTGACGCTGCGCTACATGGCCCTGTTCAGGCCCGAGAAACGCGGCCTCAGCATCGAACGCATGGTGCGGCTGATCGACGAGTTGCTGCCCGACATCGAACGCCTCGCCATCACCCGCAAGGGCCGCGACTGGGACGCCCCGGTCGAAGCCTGGCGCGCGGCGATGGAAGTGGTGCTGAACAAGCGCGACAAGGCCACGCTGACGCTGCCGCTCACCAGCCACGGCCTGTTGTACGAGGTGCTGGCCGGCCTGGCTGAAAAGGTGGAAGCCCGGGCCGAGGCCGACCAGGAACAGCAGCGCAAACAGCGCCGCACCACCGGTGCCGACACCGGCCCGCGCGACCTGTCCGACGTGGCCCACGACCTGGGCGCCGCCAGCGCCGGCGCAGCCGTGGTGCCCGCCATCGCGCCGCCGCGGCCGGGGTACGAAGTGCCCAGCCGCGCCGCGCGTGAAAAGCGCGCCCAGATCGAAGCCGCCCAGCGCCGCCACCTGGCCGGCTCAGGTTGCAACGCAGACAGCAGCGAAGACCCGCCCCAAGGAGCAAGCGAATGACCACCACCACAGCCCTTCTCAACGCCCTGGCGGCCCACCAGGGCCGCGCCAGCGGCATCAGCGGCGACCGCCTGGCGCAGCAGCTGGGCCTGTCACCGCGGCAGCTGCGCAAGCACATCAGCCAGGCGCGCGAAGACGGCATCGCCATCTGCGGCCATCCCAGCTCGGGCTACTTCATGCCCACCACGCCCGAAGAACTGGAAGAGAGCTGCGACTTCCTGAAGCACCGAGCCATGCACAGCCTGCGCAAGCTGAGCCAGATGAAGAAGGTGGCCCTTCCCATCCTGCTGGGGCAGCTGCTGCTGAACCAGGCCTGACCACACACCCATCCACTGGAGCCCACGATGACCACCCAGATCGAAACCATCGAAAACGCCGCGCGCGCCTATGCCGCGGCCCGCAGCAAGCTGGCCGAGAAAGTGACCCAGCTTCAGGAAGGCCTGGACAACCTGCGCCGCAACAACCTGCCCGGCATCAAGCGCAACCTGGCCCGCGCGGCCGAGGCCGAAAGCGAACTGCGCGCGCTGGTGGAACAGCACCCCGACCTGTTCCTGAAGCCGCGCACGCTGGTGCTGCACGGCATCCGCGTGGGCTTCGAAAAGGGCAAGGGCGCCATCAGCTTCGACGACGCCGACCAGGTGGTGGCGCTGGTGAAGAAGAAGCTGCCCGACCTGGTGGACCAGCTGGTCAAGACCGAAGAGAAGCCGCTGAAGGGCGGCCTGAAGCAGCTGACCGTGGCGCAGCTGAAAAGCGTGGGCTGCACGGTTGAAGAAACCGGCGACCAGGTGGTGGTGCGCGCCGTTGACAGCGACGTGGACAAGCTGGTGAAGGCGCTGCTGAAGGGCGCCGAGGAAGAAGCAGCAGAGCAGCAGTGAGCAGGCACGCGCAGCCGGCGCCTTGGGGCGCGTAGCCGGCCGGGTTGTAAGCGGCGTGTGGACCCACCAAAAAGCAACTGCCGCAGCGTGTGAGCAGGTTCCCCCGGGTAGCGACGCCCGATGGAACCGATAGGTGGGTGATCCACCACCTGCGGCACACGCCGCTTCAGCCGGTGTGCGCAACACCGGCACCTTTCACCCAGCACAGGAGATCGTTCGATGTTGACCCCCCGCGAAGAAGCCGGCCTGCGCATGGCGCTGGCCGAACGAGAGCGGCGCCTGGCGCAGGCGCTTCTGTCCGACCAGACCCAGCCCGCTGGTCAGGTGCGCGAAATGCGCCAGGACATCGAGCGGCTGCGCAAGGAGCTGCAGCAATGAAGCGGCAGCACGAAAGCTACATGGACCCTGACCTGCCGGTGCGCCAGAGCACCGTGCCTGCTCGAAGCGCAGGCCGCCCCCACATCGGCGGGCCCGTCAGCGCCTTCGACCTGGCGAGGCCCAGTGGTGCAAGCACTGCCGCTGCCTCTGGCACGGCTGTTGCGGGGGGGGGGTACGAAGCGCCGCAGCCCCACGCGGCTGGACGCATTCGACCCGAACGAAGTGCCCATCGAGAGCGGCATTCCCATCCCGCCGGCGAAAGCCCGCGGTGGCATCGACCGTTCGCGCTTGCTGCTGGAACGCATGAAGCCCGGCGAGCGGGTGGTGCTGCCCTTTCAACAGGCCAAGAGCTTGGTCGCTCGGGCGAAGAAGCTGGACATCAAGGTGGTGATGCGCAAGCTCACCGAGGAAACCGGCGGTGTCTGGAGGGTGTCATGAGCATCGTCGAATGCCACAGCAACAAGTGCGGCAGCTGCGGCCTGCAGGCCCGCGCCTACGTGGCCAAGGGCGTGCCGCCGTTGACCAAGTACCTGGCCTACGGTGAACACGGTGGCAAGGCCGCCACGCGGCGCAAGGCCAAGTGGCACGAGGCGCGTCTGAAGGCTCGGGCAAGGGCAATGCGGGGGCTGCTTTGAGCGCACCCACCAAAAGGCAGCTCGCCGGCAGGCAGCGCCGCGTCCTACGTGCCATGCGCCAGCGGCTTTTGGACATGGCAGCGGCTTGGGACGGCCTGGACGAATCCAACGTGACCTGGCTGACAGAGCTGGCCGACCGCACCGAGCAGGTTGCTGTCGACATCATGGCGGACAGCAGCGGCCCGGAGGAACGCCGTGGCTGAGATCGGCGCCAAAGTGGCCTACGTCAAGCGCCAGGGCCAGACGCGCAACCACACCTGCCACTGGCCCGGCTGCACGCAGCAGGTTCCGCCCGCCATGTGGGGCTGCCGACCGCACTGGTATTCGCTGCCCCTGGCCTTGCGCACGCGCATCTGGAAGACCTTTGCGCCTGGCCAAGAGGAGACGGGCACACCCAGCGGCGAGTACGTTGCAGCTGCGAAGGCAGCGCAGGACTGGATTCAGAACAAGCTGGCCAGCGCCAGCCAGGATGGAAGCAAATGAACTTGAATACGATGAATATTCAAGTGCGGGACCGGAATCAGGCCTACACCACCAATCGCATTGGCGGCATGAGCTGCAGCAGCACCAGTTCAGCCGAGCAGGCGGCTAGAGGGCTTGCCAAGAAGCTGTTTGGCCCCGCCCTGCTGGATGTAGAGCTGCAAGCCCAGCTCGGCGTTCACAGCACCTTCATGGCCACCGCAGATGCCGACATCAAGGCCTGGTGCTTTGCCTGCGGCACCATCGGCTTCGGTACCGACGAGCCCGAGGGCGCGGTAGTGTTCGCCACGGGCCCAGACCGCGCTTTGCGCGAAGTGGTGGGCGTTGCGGCCCGGCACGCCAAACCCAGAAGCAGCGGCACGCTGCTGGTGCCCGGCGTTCCCGAGGCCCGGAGCCAGCAGGTGGGCATGACGGCGTTGCTGGAATGGCAGGCTTGGTGCGCGCAGCGCAATGGCCAGCGCGACAGCTTCGGCGTGATGTTCGTCACAAAGCGGATCTGACATGGCTGAAAACAGCGGTATCGAGTGGACCGACCACACCTTCAACCCGTGGATCGGCTGCACGAAGGTCAGCCCGGGCTGCGACCACTGCTATGCCGAGCGGCGCGAAGACAAACGGCTGCATCGCGTGCAGTGGGGCGCTGGCCAGCCACGGCAGCGCACCAAGACCTGGGGTGCCCCGGTGCGGTGGAACGCCAGCGCGGAACACTTCGCAGAGTGCACTGGCTGCGGCTTGCGTGGTGATCGGCGGACATGGCGCGACGACATTCGCAAGCGCCACCCTGCGGCGATCACCTGCTGCCCAGACGAGAAGTTGGTGCCGGCCCGCCAGCGCGTGTTCTGCGCCAGCCTGGCCGATGTGTTCGACAACGAGGTGCCGCCCGAGTGGCGCGAAGACCTGTTCGGGCTGATCCGCAAGACGCCCAACCTGGACTGGCTGCTGTTGACAAAGCGCATCGGCAACGCCGCGCCCATGATCAAGGCCGCCCTGGCCAACTTTGACATCGGCTATGACCCGGCCTTCGCCGCCTGGCCGTGGCCCAACGTGTGGCTGGGCGCCACCGTAGTTGACCAGGCCGAGGCCGACCGGGACGTGCCGAAGCTGCTGGCCGTGCCGGCGCGCGTGCGGTTCTTGTCGATTGAGCCGATGCTGGGGCCCATCAGCTTTGAAGGGCTGTTCGCCAGCCCCCGGGTCAACGAGGGCACCAACGCGCTGGAGGCGCTTGACTGGGTCATCTGCGGCGGCGAGAGTGGCCCAGGCGCCCGGCCGATGCACCCCGACTGGGCTCTCAACCTGTGCGACCAGTGCGAGCTGGCCGGCGTGCCGTTCTTGTTCAAGCAGTGGGGCGAGTGGGCCGGCGACCTCGGGAGCCCAACCGCACAGGTCGACCCCAAGGCCTGGAACGCCAAGGTTTGGCCTGACCTGTCGGTTCAGTGGCGCGTCGGAAAGAAGTCCGCCGGCCGCCTGCTCGACGGCCGCACCCACGACGGTTTCCCCCTGCCAGTGGCCCCATGAAGCCCGCCGCCCAACGCACCCGCGACCTGGCCGCCATCCACGTGGCCAAGAAGGCCCTCAGCCTGAGCGAGGATGAGTACCGCGACCTCATGTCCACCGTGTGCGGTGGCATCCGGTCGGCCGGCGATCTGGACGCCGCCGGCCGCGCGCGCTTCCGTGCCCACCTGCAGGCCTGCCAGCGGGCCAACCAGCCCGCCAAGCGTCAGCCCCTGTTGCCGCACGAACGCAGAATCTGGTCTCTGTGGATGCAGCTGGCTGACGGCGGCAAAGTGCAGCAGCGAACCATGAAAGCCATCAACAACTGGATCAAGCGACAGACAGGGGTTGAAGCCATGCGGTTTCTGAACGGGCATCAGCAGCAGCTGGTGATCGAGAGCCTGAAGCTCTGGCTTGCACGCGGCCAGGAACCGGCCGCTGCACTTGTTGGGGACGCCAAGTGAGCCAGGACACCAAGCCCCGCGAGCTTGCCGAGTTTGTTGATGACCTGGTGCGCATCGGCACGGCCGAGCTGACCACCAAGCTCAAGCTGCCCGAGGCCGACTGCCGCGTGGCGATGGCCAGCATCACCGACCAGATCGTCACGCTGTACGCCCGCACCACCATGTACGTGCCCGCTGGCTTCGGGTCGCGCAACAAGGCCATCTGGGACAAGTACCAGCAGAACAGCCAGACCGCCTCAGCCTACACCCAGGACCGAGTGGCCGAGCTGGCGATTGAGTACCAGCTCACGACGCGCCAGATCTACAGCATCCTGGCGGTCATGAAGCACGCCGAAATGGCCCGTCGCCAGAGCCACCTGCCGGGCTTCGACGGCTCAGAATAGGGCCCGACGGGGCCTTTTTCTCTCCCCGCAAGCGCTTTTCTCGGCGCCCGTTTTCTTCCGGCTTTGTCCGACCTCTTCCGGACCCTTTTTCTCACTTCTCCCGTTCGAATATCTCACTCGGGGTCAGGTCAGCCCCGGGTCAGCCCCCCCGAGTGCGGGGTCGGTGCGGGCTGGCGAAGCGAGGTGCGCAAGG
>LNFM01003032.1_pt1 | contig 46757 bp, 40 predicted proteins | sample 596031 | NCBI WGS metagenome assembly LNFM01 (sample SAMN04254537, study PRJNA301005) | activated carbon metagenome | isolation source: dual media filters at the Ann Arbor, Michigan drinking water treatment plant | place: USA: Ann Arbor
CACCGCCACTGATCGTGTCAAAACCCGCATTGCCCGTGAAACGATTGTTGGCGTCATTGCCGGTTAGCGTATCCCAATTCGAACCACCAACGGCATTCTCAATCACAGCGCCGCGGGCGATTGAGATGTTGCCGATTGCGACGCCGACGCCGCCATTGCCGGGCCCGCCACTCGAGAACGCCTCTTCGCGGAGATCGATTTCCGTGGCGGTGGAGTAGCCTGAAAAGTCGATCGTATCGATGCCGCCAGCGTCCCAGATCGCAAATACCGGACTCTGGCCGTCAAATGAGATCGTGTAGTGCTGCAGGCCGGTGTTTGAGTTGAAGCCGTAGATCGTGTCGCCAGTCCGCGTCGACATGTTGACGCCATAGAGGCGTTGGACCGCGGCGATGTCGTGAAGCTGTGGGCCGGCGGCGAAATTGTTGAGGCTGTGGCCAACGCCAGCTGAACCGAAATAGCTCATCACCGTGTAAGCGCGCGAATCTTGCCAGTAGACTGCGCTTTCCGGATAGGTGGTCGGGTTGCCGCTCAATGCGTCGTAGGGCGCAGGATGAGCCAAACCGATTGCGTGACCGATCTCATGCGACAATGTGTGCGGGCCGAACGTGCCGAAGGTCAGATCGACATTGGATGCAAGCGAGAAGTTAACCCACACATCGCCGGCCAATGCGCCCGACGATGTGCTGCCAGGATAGTAGGCGAACGCCGAAGCGCCATCAGCGCCACTGGTGTAGTTGCCAAACAGCATGGTGGCGCTGTCGGTATAGGCAGCGGGGCCGGTCGTGCCCGTGCCATTTCTGACGAAGGTGATATTGGCGACGTCGGACCAAAGTCCGAGGATCATGACCGTCGCTTCTATTTGCGCCTGATTGAACTGGACGAAGCCGTCGGTGCCGTTGGGCATTGAGGGCGCGGTCAAGCGAAAGCCGTAGGTGACGATGGCGGCTTGGCCCAGTCCGGCCGACCAGCTTGCGTTTGGGCGCGTGATCTGCGCAGCGGCCTGATCCCAATCGTAGATTGGCAGCCCGTTTGGTCCGAACCCGTTAGTGGGCGCGAGGAAGCCTTGTGGGCCATCATATCGCACGCCGCCGGCGCAGGCCGGACACGCGCAGGGTGTGGCAGTGGCAGCGTCTTCGACGACACCAGTGGCGGCGTCAGGCTGCCAGCTCAGTCCGAAAGACATCCAATTCCCCCAAGCGAATATGGGCGCGAAACGCGAAGTTTACGGGCTGAGAAGCACGAGTCCAGGCTGCAGCGGAGCAATCGCTGCTCAACCCGTTGCGGGTTGGCGGCGGCCTAGACGTTCGTCGAGATGCGCGAACACGCGCTGGCGCACGATGGCGTTATCCATGGTGCGGGCGACGGCTTCTAGGTGCGCGACGTCAGAGGAGGTGACGTAGGCATCTTCGGCGACGGGCGTCACGCGGAAAACGTTCGCCAGCGCGGTCGGCGCGATCGCTTCGTATTCATCGGCCAGCTGTTCTTTGAGTTTCTCGCCGGGGCGGAGGCCAGTGATCTCGATATTGATGGGCTTGCCGGATTGGCGAATGAGCGCGTGGCCGAGATCCATGATCGAGACGGCGTCGCCCATCTCCATAAAGTATGCGCCTGCGCCCTGCTCATCCAGTGCCGCAACGCTGAGGATGAGACCCACGGCTTCGCGCGGCGACATGAAGAAGCGCTCCATATCGGGATGCGTGACTTCTAGTGGGCCGCCGCTTTCGATTTGGCCGGTAAATCGCGGCAGCACCGACCCTTGCGACCCGATCACATTGCCAAAACGCACGGAGCGCAGACGAGTCTTTGCCGCATGCTCGCGCTGGAAACCGGCCAAGTGCAATTCGGCCAGCCGTTTCGTGGCGCCCATCACGCAGCTTGGCGCAGCCGCCTTGTCGGACGAGATCAGCATGAAATGGCTGGCGCCGGCCGTTGCAGCGGCGGCCAGCGTATTATGCGTGCCCACCAAATTGGTCAGAATGCATTCAACAGGGTGCCGTTCGCCCAGATGGACGTGCTTCAACGCCGCCGAATGAAACACCACATCCGGTGCAATTTTGCGCATCCAGCTCTGGAGCCGGTCAGCGTCGCGGACGTCGCACAGCGCTTCGGTGAGCGGAAGTCGCGGCGCGGTGCGCTGGACGCGTTCGACAATGTCGATGAGGCCGTGATCGAACTGGTCCAGCATCGCCAAATGCGCACAACCTAGGCGCGCCAATTCGAGCGCGAGGTCTGCGCCGATGCTGCCGGCCGCGCCAGTGATCAGGATGCGCTTGTTGGCGTAGAAGGCGCGCAATGCGCCGAGATCAAAATCGATCTCCGATCTGCCCAGCGGATGCCCCGTCATGCCGCTGTTTCCCCGCCGTTTCTTAGAACTCCAACCCTCATAACAAGCCCCATGAATAGGGGCCAGATAGGCCGCTTGTTCGATGGGGATTGTTGCCGTTGAGGCACGCAGGTCGCCTTCTACCGCCAGCTCAAATGTTCGGCCGGGACATGGCGAGCAAGACATTGTCAGAGGCATTTCATATTAAGAATTCGCGCGGAACAACAGCATTTAACCAAGTCCTCGTGGTTAACTTCCCGACCTGATTGTTTAACCAAGATTGCCTTCTCGATCTCCGTACCTTCCGCGACGCTGGCTAAAACATACCGAAATCTATTCGGGGGGGCCGGCGTCACTGCGTACGGAGGTAATGGGAAATGCAACTGAAACTTATGAGTTCGGTTTGCGCCGTTGCTCTGGCGTTGGCGTTCGCGCCGGCGGCCTGGGCATATGGCAGCGACACCGAAAATAACGACGGCAACGCCGTCGCTACGGATGGCAGCACTGCCACCGCCGACAACAGCGAAAACGAGTTCGAAGCCGAAGAATCCTTCAACACCGACAATTCGGTGGAAGTCGAAGAATCGTTCAACACCGACAACTCCATCGAGCTCGACACGTCAGTTGAAGACTCGCTGAACAGCGAGATCGAAGAATCCTACAACGTCGAGAACGAAGAATCCTTCAACACCGACAATTCGACCAGCAACGAGTCGGAAACCGAGATCGAAACCGAAGTCGAAATTGAAGAGTCCTTCAACACCGACAATTCGGTCGAGCACGAAGATTCATACAACACCGATAACTCGGTTGAGCACGAAGACTCGTACAACACCGACGCCGACGACCAATCGATGAACGAGAACTCGAACATCGCTGGCGACGACCAAGCCAACAACTCGAACCAAGCCGGCGACGACCAACAAGTTGCCGACAACAATTCGAACGCGGCTGGCGACGACCTGACGACGGTCGCCGACTCGGGCAATGGCAACTTCTCTGGCAATGGCGTCGACAACGTGAGCGACCAAGGCCAAAACGCTGGTGACGACCTCACCAACGTCGAAGTGGCTGACTCCGGCAACGGCAACTTCTCGAACAACGGCGGCAATGGCGTCGACAACATCAGCGATCAGGGCCAAAACGCTGGTGAAGACCTCACCAACGTTGAAGTCGCTGACTCGGGCAATGGCAACTTCTCGGGCAACGGCGTTGACAATGTCAGCGGCGCCTCGCTGAACGCCGGCGACGACATCGACCAAAACAACAATGCCGGCACCTATGCCGGTGACGACCTGAACCAGAACGCCGGCACTTACGCTGGTGACGACCAAGCCAACGCCGACAACGGCTCGAACATCGCCGGTGACGACCTCACCACGGTGGACGTTGCTGACTCGGGCAATGGCAACTTCTCTGGCAATGGCGTCGACAACGCTGACAACGGCTCCAACATCGCTGGTGACGACCTCACCAACGTTGAAGTGGCCGACAGCGGCAACGGCAACTTCTCGGGCAACGGCGTCGATAACGCCGACAACGGCTCCAACATCGCTGGCGACGACCAAGTCGTGGCTGACGCTTCGAACGTGGCGGGCGAAGACCAAAACCAAGCCAATAACGGTTCGGTTGTGGGCGACGATCAAGAGCTCAACCATGCCGACAACGGCTCGTTGCTTGCGGGTGACGATCTCGCTGTCGGTTCGAACGTCGCGGGCGACGACCAAAACCAAGCCAACAATGGCTCGGTTGTGGGCGACGACCAGGAACTGAACCACGCCGAAGCAGGCTCGAACATCGCGGGCGACGATCAAGCCATTGGCTCGAACGTAGCAGGCGACGACATGGCCCAAGCCAACGACAACTCGAACATCGTGGGCGACGACCAGAACAATGGCTCGAACGTTGCGGGTGATGACCTAAACCAAGGCTCGAACGTTGCGGGCGACGACCAGAACCAAAACTCGACGGTTGCTGGCGACGACCAAAACATCGCATGGGGCTCGAACACGGCTGGCGACGACCAAACGGTCGCCGACAACGGTTCAGCTCTGGCGGGCGACGATCAAACCATCAACTCCGGCATCCTCGCCGGTGACGACCAACAGGTCGGCGCCGACAATGCCAACGTTGCTGGCGACGATATCGACCAGTCGGTCGACAACTCGTCGGAAATCGAAGAATCGTACAACACGATCGCTTCGGGCAACGACATCGGTTCGTACAACACCGATAACTCGGTCGAGCACGAAGACTCGTATAACACCGACAACTCGTCAGAAATCGAAGAGTCGTATAACAACGTCGCTTCGAACAACACGCTGACGGACAACTCGGTCGAGCACGAAGACTCGTACAACACCGATAACTCGGTCGAGAACGAAGACTCCTATAACACCGATAACTCGGTGGAGATCGAAGACTCGCTCAACACCGAAATCGAAGACTCCTACAACAGCGACGTGAGCAACTCCAACAACACCGACAATTCCTCGGTGACGATGGTGATCACGTCGATGGAACTGGACGCCTTCGTGACGCACATCCAAACGGACGCTCACGGCTTCAAAGAAGGCGAGATCGAAACCGGTGCGATTTCGATCGACAACGGTGCGCTCGCCAACTTCGGCGGCATCAATACGTCGAGCATGAACTCGGGTATTGGCTCGGCTAACCAGGCAGCCACGGCTGTCGGCGCCAACGCCAACATCACGTTCGGCAACGGCGGCGGCAGCTAAGCCACCGCTTCGGGTACGGGCCGGATCGGCGGAGCAATCCGCCGGTCCGGATCCGGCTCTCACTCTAACAAACGTAGGGTCCCATGCAGACCGTGACGACACTACTGAAGGGAGCGGCTCTCGCGAGCGGTTTGGCTTTCGCCACCATCGCGTCGGCTGACGAACTCCCCTCGGCGCCAGTATCGCCCGATGACGGCATCAGCGCGCTGAGCTTGGAAGACATGGAAGCGCTCGCCGGGGGAACGGGCGTGGACATCATCACGATCACCGATCAAACGCTGACCGCGACCAACACCGGCAACACGGTGACGGGCGATGTCGTCGGCTCGGGGCAAGTCAATCTCGGGTCAGGCGCGTTCTCCGGCTATAGCGGCCTCGGCAACTTCGTGATCAACACCGGCCACAACAACAACCTGCAATCCAGCATGAGCGTAAGCGTCGTGTTGGCGCCCCAGCCAGGACCGACTTCGTGATGGCTCTTGCCTCACACTCCACCTTCGCGCCGTTCCGCCGAAAGCGGAGCGGCGTCGCACTTGTTTTCTGCGCGCTGACGTTTTGCGCGATCTCTGCGCCGGCCCAGGCCCAAGTGCGCACGCACGGCGAGGCGGGCGGGCACTATTCGGTTTCCGTGATGAGCTGGCGCGACATTCCGTTTCGGACGGTCGTGCGTCAGCAATACGATTATAGCTGCGGCTCGGCGGCGGTCGCCACCTTGTTGCGCTTTCACTACGCCACGCCGGTCGGCGAGGGCGAAGTGTTCCAGTCGATGTATGATCGCGGCGATCAAGAGCGCATTCGCAGCGTCGGCTTTTCGATGCTCGACATGCGCACTTATCTAGAGACGCGCGGCTTCGCCGCCGACGGCCTGCGGCTTTCGCTCGATCGCTTGGCGACGCTCGGCGTGCCGGCGATCGCTTTGATCACGCATAACAACTATCGCCACTTCGTCGTGGTCAAAGGCGTAAGCGCCACGCATGTTCTGGTGGGCGATCCGACCTTTGGTTTGCAGACCTACACACGCGCCGACTTCGAAGCCGTCTGGAACGGCGTCGTGCTGGCGGTTCGGCAAGCGCCGGATGGCGTCGCCCCGCCAGCCTATAATCGCCAGGAAGAATGGCGACCGTGGGTCACCGCGCCGCTCGCCGCCGCACAAGGCCCGGTCTCACCCGCCGAACTCATGCTCAGCACACGCGAGCTCTATCAGATCACGCCGATGACGCCGAACTGATCATGCGTATCGCCCGCTCTCTCCGCCTCGTCCTCTTCGCCGCTGCGGCTAGCGCTGCGTTGTGCGCGCCGGCTTATGCCGATGAACAAGGTTGGGGCGACGTTGAGGTGATGGCCGATTCCGAGATGGAGGATCTGCGCGGCGGCTTCGTTGTGGGCGGCATCGAGATCGGCTTTGGCGCCGTGGTGACGACGATCCTGAACGGTCAGCCGGTGCTCACAACGCAACTGACCATCACGGACGCCGGCAGAATTGTCGACCAGACCATGGCCAATGTCGGCCAAAGTCTCTCGGATTTGACGCCTGGACAACGCGACGCGCTGGGCCTCGGCGGGCTTGATGATGCCAGCGGCATTGTCATCGAAGACGAAAGCGGCGTCACCGCCTTGGTTCACAACATCACTGAAGGCGCGCTGCAGAACATCATCGTTAACACCGCAACTGGGCGTGACATCAGCCAGGAGATCGATGTTACGCTGACGTTGCCGAATTTCGAGTTCATTCAGGGTGAGATTTCGCTCGAACTCTTCGGCATGCGCCTGCTCGACGATATGTCGGGCGTCGCCTTCGGCCGCGGCGGCTAGCTTTCGCGGAAGCTCCGCCATAGCGATTGATTCAGCGGCTCCAACAAATATTGCAACGCCGTGCGCTTGCGTGTCGGCACTACCACTTCCGCCGGCAGGCCGGGGCGAAGCTGCACATTCGTCTGTGAGCGCTCCACCAGGTCTTCCAGTTCGCTTTGCGCCACGCTGATGCGCACCAGGAAGTACGGGTTGCCAGTGCGCTCGTCGGTGAAGCGATCGGCGGAGACGCGCTCCACCTCGCCCTGCAGCATTGGCATCGTGCGCCCGGAGAACGCGGTGATGCGCACTTCGCTCGGCATACCGGCGTTTAAGTCGTCCGCGTCCTCAGGTCGAACATGCGCTTCGACGATAAGATCTTGTCCCTCCGGGACGATATCCATCACTGTTTCGCCCGGACGAATAACGCCGCCCACTGTGTTGGCCTGCAAGCCAACGATGACGCCGGAGACTGGCGCGCGCATCAACGTGTTCTCAAGCTCAGAGCGCACGCCAACGAGTTGCGGCGTCAGTTGCGACAGGCGCGCTTCGATATCGCGCAATTGCTCGGCCCGATCTTCCAATGCAGCGGCGATCGCTGCGCGCAGTTCAGCGCGGCGGCCATCAAGCTCGGCTTGCGCACGCTCCAGCGCCCGCACGCGCGTCAGCGGCATCAAACCACGATCCGCCAGCGAGCGGACGCCGGCCAGTTCATCCTCCAGCAGCGAGTGCTGGCGATTGATCGAGGTGATTTCTTCTTGATAGCCCGCGATGCGCGCATCGACGACGCCGCCGCCCGAACGCTGCGCCCGCAGCGCCACGCGGCGCGACGCGGTCTCACGGCGGTGGCGCTCCAAAGTCGCGTCCGCCAAAACGCGATCTTCTGGCGGCAACGACGCCCACTCGGCCGGCGCCTCGATTTCTGTCGTGCCATTATTCGTCGCAAGCAGCTGCGCACGTTGCATTTGCAGGTCGAGCACTTGCGAGAGCAGCGCTTCCTTGCGCGCGAACACTTCCGGCGAACTGAGCTCGATCAGGACCTGCCCCTGTTCGACGCGTTCGCCTTCTTCGACGACAATGCGCGAAATGGCGCCGCCATCGCGGTGTTGCACGGTTTGCCGGCTGCCCGAGACGACGATGACGCCCGGCGCCACCACGGCAGCGTCGAGCGGCGCGAAAGCGGCCCAGCCAAGAAACAGCACGAAGAAACTGCCCATCGCCAACGCACCAAAGCGAATTTCGCGACGGGGATCGTCGTTGAGACCGATAAGGGGGTCGGCGGCGCTGGCCATTATGATTCTCGCGCTCTGAGCGGGGCAGCGCCAGTCGCAGGGCCGCCGTCACGCATCAACCGTCGAGCGATTTCGTCGCGCGGGCCGATCATCTCGATCCCGCCTTCGCGAAGCATCATAACGCGATCTGCAATCGCTACGATCGTGGGCCGATGCACGATCGCCAGAATTGTAGCGCCGCGCGCCTTAGCGGCGCTGAGTGCAGCGACCAGCGCCGCTTCGCCATCGACGTCGAGGTGCGCATTGGGTTCGTCGAGTACGATCAGCGCCGGATCGCCATAAAGCGCCCGCGCCAGTGCGATGCGTTGGGCTTGGCCAAGGGAGAGCCCACGGCCGCGCGGCCCGAGTTCGGTGTCGTAGGCTTTCGGAAGATGCAGGATGAGATCGTGCGCGCCAGCGGCGCGGGCCGCGGCGATGGTCCGCGCATCGGAATCCGGCGAAGCCGGGTCGAAGCGGCGGATATTTTCACCGACAGTGCCGACGACCAGCGAAACGTCTTGCGGCAGATAGCCGATGTGACGTCCCAACGCGTCGGGATCCCAATCCAACAAGCTTGCGCCATCGAGGCGCACAAAGCCGATGTCCGGCGCCACGATACCCACGGCTAAACGCGCCAAAGTGGATTTGCCCGCCCCGCTATGGCCAACGACGGCCAGCATTTCGCCGGCCTCGAGTGCAAAGGTCAGGCTGTGGACGGCTGGCCGTACGCTGCCTGGGAAGCGCACGCCTGCGCGCTCGAAACTCAGCGCCCCGCGCGGCGTTGGCAGAACCGTGCGCTGTGGCTGCGGCGGCGCTTTGTCGATCATGTCGACCAAGCGGCGGTAGGAAATCCGCGCCTGCACCAATTGACGCCAACCACCGACGATTTGATCCAACGGCGCCAAAGCGCGCGACGCCAATATCGATCCCGCGATGAGCGCGCCGGGCGAGATCAGCTGCTGCACCGCGAGATAAGCGCCGGCCGCCAGCACCAGCGATTGCAGCGACATGCGCCAAAAGCGTGATAGCGAGCCGTAGGCCGATTGAGTGAATGAGGCGCGCGCTTGTGAGCGTATGACGGCTTCGCGCCGCTCGAGTTGCCGCTCCGCTAGCGCCGGGCGCATACCGAGCGCGCGCGTCGCTTCCGATACTGACCGGTCCGCTTCTTGGGCTGCGTAGTAGCGCGTCGAGAGATCGATGCCCTCCGCGACAGCCGGCGCCAAAGCGTGCTCGTGCCGAAAGGCGATCAACAGCAAGACGACGCCGCCGGCCAAAGTCAGAATGCCGATGAGCGGATGAATCAGGAAACACGCGCCCACGAACACGAACGTCCACGGCGCGTCGAGACACGCCATAGCGGCAGGGCTCATCATGGCTTGGCGCAAGGCGTCGAAGTCACGCGCCGCCTGCCCGCGATTGATATCATGCGGCCCTGCTGGCGGGGACGATTCCAGTTCGATGATCGCTGGCGCCAGTAGTCGGTTGAGCCGAAGGCCGAGACGCGCGGCAAGCCGATTGCGCGTCATGTCCAAGAGCGCCAGCACGATCAAGGCGAACGCCAGCACTAGGCCAAGCAAACCCAACGTGCTCATGCCGCCCGTGGTTAGCACCCGGTCATAAACTTGCAGCATGAACAGCGAAGGCGCGAGGTAAAGTAGGTTCAGCCCGGCGCTGAAAACGACCGCCCAAACGATGATGCTGCGGGAGGCCGCAAGCGCACCCCCCAAGCCGTGTTCGGATACCGGTCGAGACAAAAGTGGCGCCCCATTGCCGCCGCGCTGGCGAAACGACCTTCAAGTACCCGCAAAAGCCAGCCTCCGACAATGGCGGCATGGCGCCTGGAGCTGCTGTGTTCCCGCTTGGGAAGCGTCGGGCCGGCCAAGTTTCCCCCATTGCGGCGCCTCAAGTCGCACTAGAGGGTCTGAAACGCTTCTGCTAAGCCCGACCAGGGAGTTTGTGGGAGACCGTGCATGCCGGGATTTGGTCGGACCTGGAATTGGGTCGATGAGGGGCGGGCGGTCTGGAGCGGTGCGCACGCGCAATTCAATGCGGTCACAACAGCTCAGGAGTCCGCTTGCGGCTGCTTGGGCTGCGCCATGGCTTCAAAGAGCGACGCTATTTCTTTTATCCCGCCGATCGACACCGACAATACTATGGCTTGGTCTTGGGGCGGTGAGCCCAGCGGCCCGTCCAACGGCCAAGACGCACCGCAAGGTCCGCAGGAAGTCAACGAATCCGGCGGCGATGTAATTCCTGGCAGCATCGGAACAGGTTACACGCTAGCGCTCGGCGCCACCGAAACTGGCGTCATCAACACGCCCGGCGATGACGATTGGTTCGCCGTCCAGCTCGTCGCGGGTCAGCATTACACCTTTACGCTTGTCGGAAGTGGCGGCTCTCCGCTTGTCGATCCCTATCTGCAACTGCGCGGATCGAGTGGCGAGCTGGTTCACTTCGACGATGACGGCGGCTCTGGCTTGTCTTCGCTCATGCGCTTCACGCCAGCGACGTCAGGCACCTACTATGTCAACGCACGCGCTTGGGAGGATGAGGAAAGCGGCCCCAGCCTCACCGGCGGCTACACGCTGACGTTCACCGCCGGGACGCCGCAGAATCCGTTGACCTACATCGATCTGCCCTACCAGTTTCCAGGCAGCACCATTGCGGTTTGGTTTGCGGCGAGCGGCGAAGTCAATTCGGGCGACACCGCGATCCGCAACTGGACAGCGGCGGAAATGAATGCGGTGTGGAGCGTGTTCAGCACGATCTCCGCCGTCGCCAATATCAACTTCGTCGCCGCCGCTTCAAACGCTTCCGCCAATTTCGTACTTTCGATCGCTGATCTGGGCACGAACGTGCTGGGGCACTTTTTCGTCGGCGTCGGCGACGGCGCCTTCGATCCAGATGGCTTCGGCTGGTCTTCGAGCGGTATGGCGCAAGGGTCGCTGGGATATTCCACGATCACGCATGAAATTTTGCATGGCCTCGGTCTCGGACACCCACACTACGATCCGGGCGATGAAGTGTTCATGCAGGGGGTGACTGGAGCGTTCAACTCGTTCGGCACCTTCCAGCTGAACCAGGGCGTGTTCACGACCATGTCGTATAATGACGGCTGGTTCACTGGCCCGATGGGCAATGGCAGCAACGGTGTCACCGGTTCGCAAGCGGGGCCGATGGCGCTCGACATCGCGCTTCTGCAACAGCTCTACGGCGCCAACGCCACGCACAATAATGGTTCCAACACCTACACGCTTGCTGGCGCCAACGGCGCGTATCTTGCGATTTGGGACACGGGCGGCACGGACTCCATCTCCTATGCCGGCTCATCGGCGGTGACGATCGATCTGCGTCCCGCGACGCTGCAAAACGGCTTCGGCGGCGGCGGCTATGTTTCTTACGTTAGTGGCATCCACGGCGGTTACACGATCGCCGCCGGCGCGGTGATCGAAAACGCCGTTGGTGGTTCGAATTGGGATACGCTAACCGGCAATGACGCCAACAATCGTTTCACGGGCAATGCGGGTTTTGACACGATCAGTGGCGGTGCGACATCGGCGTCCTGGAACCGCAACCCTGACGGCACGTGGACGGTGATTGCCGGGGCGGACGGAACCGATACGCTGACCAGCATCGAGTTTCTGGATTTCACCGATCGCGATGTGTTCCTCGATCGCGCCGCCTCCACCCTGACCGGCGACGGGACGAGCGATATTCTGTTGCGCAACACGCTGACCGGGGCGCTTTCGGTCTGGTTCGTACAAGGAACGAACTTCACCAGCGCATCGCTCGGCAACGCCGACAACACGTGGAGCGTCCACGGCGTCGGCGATTTCAACGGCGATGGCCGCGACGATCTCCTCTGGCGTAACACCGGCGGCCCACTCACGCTCTGGCTGATGAACGGCGCGACCGTGATCGGCGGCGGCGTCATCGGTTCGGCCGATAACACTTGGTCGATCCAGAGCACTGGTGACTTCAACGGCGACGGGCGCGACGACATTCTGTGGCGCAATTCCGGCGGTGCGTTAACGCTCTGGTTTATGAACGGCACATCGGCCACTGGCGCAGTCATCGGCGCCGCCGACAATAGCTGGCAGGTCGAAGGCATCGGCGATCTCAATGGCGACGGTCACGACGACATTTTGTGGCGTAATTCCAGCGGCGCGATCACGACATGGCTGATGAATGGCGCGGCCTCGATCGGCGGTGGTGTTGTCGGCTCGGCGGATTCTTCATGGGCTGTTCAAGGCCTCGGCGACTTCAATGGCGATGGGCGCGACGACATTCTGTGGCGCAATTCGAGCGGCGCCCTAACGGTCTGGTTCATGAACGGCGCCGCCTCCGTTGGCGGAGGCGTCATCGGCTTTGCCGACTCGTCATGGCAAATTCAAAGTGTCGGCGATTATAACGGCGATGGCCGCGACGACATTTTGTGGCGAAACAGCGATGACGCCATCACCGTTTGGTTCATGAACGGCACATCTGCCACCGGCGGCGTGCTGGGCGTGGTCGCCGATGAAGTGCAAATCATGCCGGGCGGCGGCTAGAAATCAAACCACCGACAGGAGCGGTAAAGATTTCATCGCCGCCAACGGCGAGCATGAAGCGGCATACCACGTCGAGCGAGCGGGCCCAATCGCCGTGGCGGCCGCGAATGGTTTCCAGTGCAGCAGCACAGCGGCGCGCTGGCGCTTTGGCTGATGAACGGCGCGGTCGCCAACGGCGTCGTCATCGGCTTTTCGGAGGCGGCGTGGCAAGTCGCCGGCGTCGGCGATTACAATGGCGACGGCCGCGATGACATCCTCTGGCTCAATGACGACGACACGCTCGCCGCATGGTTCATGAACGGCGCAGTCGCCACCGGCCACATCATAGGCAATGTCAGCGACGACTGGAGCATCCTACCAGGCGGCGGTTAAAGCGACGCACTGTCGGCGACGTGTTCCGCGATCGCTAATGACGACGTCAGGCCTGGGCTTTCTATGCCGAACAGGTTCACGAGCCCGATGAGGCCGTGTGTATCGGCGCCGTCAACGCGAAAATCCGCAGCCGCTTGGCCGGGGCCGGAGAGTTTGGGGCGACAGCCGGCATAGTCTGGCGTGAGTGCTTGATCTGACAGCGCTGGCCAATAGCGGCGGATGGAGGCGTAAAAGCTTTCGGCGCGTTTGGGATCGACGCTGTAGTCAACTTTGGCGGGATCGGTTTCGCTCAGCCATTCGACATCTGGCCCGAAGCGCATGCGGCTGCCGAGATCCAGCGTGAGGTGAACGCCGAGGCCGCCATCGACGGGCGCTGGATAAATCAAGCGCGAGAAAGCGGGCTGTGCGGCGCAGCCGAAGTATGAACCTTTCGCGAGGATCAGCGGCGGGATGTGCTCGGCGGGCATGCCTTCGATGCTGGATGCGATGCGTTGCGCATCGAGGCCGGCGGCGTTGATAAGGATGCGGCATGAAATGCGCGCCGGGGATTCGCCCCCGATGTCGATGTCGAAACCGTCTTTCGCTTTAGCGCCGCGCAGGAATGGTGCGTTGAGGGCGAGTGAGCCGCCAAGGGATTCCAATTCTCCCAGAAGCGCCAGCATGTAGCCATGGCTGTCGAGGATTCCGGTTTCGGCGGAGAGAAGGGCGGAGACGCAATTCAGGTTGGCCTCGAGCGTTTTCGCTTCAGATGCGGTGAGCAAAGTGCAGTTCTCGACGCCGTTGTCCTGTGCCCGTTGATGCAAAGCTGCGATCTGTGTTTCTTCAGCTCCATTCGTGGCGACGATCAGTTTTCCGCATTTCTTGTGGCCGACGTTGCGCGTTGCGAGATAGGCGTAAAGCTCGCGGCGGCCTTCGACGCAGAGTTGGTGCTTTAGGCTCCCTGTTGCGTAGTAAAGCCCCGCATGAATGACTTCGCTGTTGCGCGAACTGGTGCCTGAGCCGATCTGCGCCGCCGCCTCGAGCACAAGCACTTCGCGGCCACGGCGCGCGAGCTCGGCGGCGCAGGCAAGGCCCACGGCCCCGGCGCCGATGACAACGCACTCGATTTGGTAAATGTCAGCACTCATGAGCGCAGCGTTTGTAGCGCGCGCGGGTGCGGCCGCACATGGCTTTCATGTGCGGGGTTTGGGGCGTGCGCGCGGGACGCGAGATTTAGCTCGAATCGAAACATCGCGACGCGCTTGAGTTCGCTTTTTCCCTACACCATAGTCGCCCGGCCAGCATGACCGAACACTCCGAGCCCTCCGCGCGACCGCGCCGCGTTTTTGTGTTGGGTGCGACGGGCACGATCGGCAGGGCGACGGTGCGGGCGTTGGTCGAGAAGGGCTATGACATTGTTTGCTTCGTCCGCCCTGGGCCTGATCGCAGCGAAGGCATGTTCGAGGGCGTGCAGGTGCGCTTCGGCGCGCTGACGAGCGCGGAGGCGCTGGCGCGCGATGGTTTTCGCGGCGAGGCGTTTGATATCGTGCTCTCATGCATGGCCTCGCGCATGGGCGCGCCGAAGGATGCGTGGGCGGTTGATTATCAGGCGCATGCGGATGCTTTGAAGGCGGCGAAGGCTGCGGGCGTGCGCCAGTTCGTGCTGCTCTCGGCGATTTGCGTGCAGAAGCCGGTTCTGGCGTTTCAGAAAGCGAAGCTCGCGTTTGAGCAGGAGCTGATGGCGTCCGGCCTCGATTATTCGATCGTGCGCGCGACGGCTTTTTTCAAATCGCTCTCCGGTCAGATCGAGCGCGTGAAAAGCGGCAAGCCATTCCTGGTGTTCGGCGATGGTTGTCTCACCGCGTGCAAGCCGATCAGTGACGCTGATCTTGGCCGCTATTTGGCCGACTGTGTGGACGATCCGACGCGGCGCAATCGCGTGCTGCCGATCGGTGGGCCGGGGCCGGCGATCACGCCGCAGGATCAGGCAGAGCACTTGTTTGCACTGCTCGGCCGCGAGCCGCGCGTTTCGCGCGTTCCGGTGGCGATGCTCGATGCGATCGTCGCAACGCTGTCAACGCTCGGCGCGATCATTCCGCCGTTGCGCGACAAAGCCGAACTCGCGCGCATCGGGCGCTATTATGCGACCGAGTCGATGCTGGTGCTCGATCCGGTGACTGGGCGCTACGATGCGGAAGCTACGCCGGAGGCGGGGCGCGATACGTTATTTGAGCACTATGCGCGGCTAGTTGCGGGCGAGGACGCGGCGGAGCGTGGGGCGCATAGTGTTTTTTAGAAGGGACCCTGTTCCTTCTCCTTAACCAGGAGAAGGCCGCTCAACTTCCAGCCGTCACAAATTCTCGGATCGCATTCGTAATCTTCGTCTGCGTCTGCCCATCCAGATACGGATGCATCGGCAGAGCTAGCACGCGGTGCGCGATGGCTTCGCTGACGGCGAGGCCGCCGGCGCCGATGGGGTAGCTTTCGTACGCGGTCTGTTTGTGCAGCGGCTTTGGATAGTATTGCGCCGTCGGGATGCCGGCTTCACGCAAATGCGCGGCGAGGCCGTCGCGGTTGTCGGCTTCGATGACGTATTGCGCCCAAGTCGAGACGCCGCCTTCGATGACTTTCGGCGTTTGCACGACGCCTTCGAGCATTTGCGCGTAGCGGTCGGCGATCTCGTTTCTCGCGACGATTTCGTCGGCGAAGATGGCGAGCTTTTCGATCAGGATCGCGGCTTGGATGGTGTCGAGGCGCGAGTTCATGCCGATTCTAGCACAGTTGTATTTGTCGTCGCCGCTGGCGCCGTGGAAGGCGAGCGAGCGCATCAGGACGTTGTCGTCGTCGCTATTTGTGAGTGTCGCGCCGCCATCTCCGTAGCAGCCGAGGGGCTTGGCTGGGAAGAATGATGTGGTTTGCGCGTCGGCCCAGTGCATCGGGTGCTTGCCGCCCAAAGTCGCGCCGAAGCCTTGGGCGCTATCGGCGATGAGCTTCAAGCCTTCGCGTTTGCAGATGGCGGCGATGGCCGGATAATCGGCCGGTTGGCCGAAGAGATCGACGGCGATGACGGCGCGGGGTTTCAGCTTGCCATCGCGCTTGATGCCGGCAATCGCGGCTTCGAGCGACGCGGGATCGATGTTGTAGGTATCGGGCAGCACGTCGACGAAGACGGGCGTCGCGTTCGTCCATGGCACGATCTCGGCGGTCGCGGCGAAGGTGAAGCTCGGGCAGAACACCGCGTCGCCTTCGCTCACGCCCCAGGCCCAAAGCGGCAGCACCAGCGCATCGGTGCCGTTTGCGTTGCCGATGCAATGCTTGGCTTGCGCGAACGCGGCGAGCTGGGCTTCGAGCGCCTTCACTTCGGGGCCGAAGATGTAGGCGCCTGAGGCGATCACCTTGGCGACGGCGGCGTCGATCTTATCGGCGATACGTGCGCGTTGGGCTTGGAGGTCGATGAAGGGGATCATGATCGTTCGCTTAGCTGAGTGAAGGAAGGCCGCTGGCGTCATCGACGGCCAGCGCGAGTTCGAGAACGGCAAGCGCTTCTTCGCCATTGACGACGGGGCGTTTGGCAACGCCGAGCACAGCGTCGATAAACTGCGCGACGTTGGCGCCAAGCGGATCGCTGCCGATGCGTGTCTCGGCGAAGGCGGCGTTGAGCGGGAAGTTGGTGGTATTCGAGAAGGCGCGGGTCAGGAAGTCGATGTTCACCTCGCCGCTCGGATAAACCGCGCGCATGAAGCGGCGGCGCGCCTCGGCGACGCGGCTGGAGATGAAGACGGCTTCGGCGCCGCCGAACGCCAGGCGCGCTTCGATGCAGTCGGCGGTTTTGCCTTTGTCGCTACGCGCCGTGGCGAGCACGCCTTCCGGTTTGCGGCCGAGCAGCTGCAGCGCCAGATCGAGATCGTGGACCATGAGGTCGAGCGTGACGGAAACGTCGGCGCTGCGGCCCGTCCATGGGCCCTCTCGGACGCTTTCGATGCGCGTGGGTTTTTCGGGCGCTGCGAGCAAGCCCATCGCTTCAAACACGAGGCGCTCTTGATGGCCGCAGGCAAGGGTGAGGTTTTTCGTGCGCGCGAGTTCGACAAGCTGCTTGCCGGTGGCGACATCGGTGGCGAGCGGCTTTTCCACGAGCACGTGCTTGCCGGCTTCCAGCGCGCGCTTGGCGGCGGCGCCGTGGAAGGAAGGCGGGCTGGCGATGGTGAGGATATCGATTTCGCCGAGCAGGGCGCCCAGCGTATCGAAGCTCTGCGCGCCGTGGGTGTTGGCGAGTTCGGTGGCGCGTTCGTCGTCGGGATCGTGCACGCCGATGAATTTGACGCGCGCGTCTTCGCTATATTTGCGCGCGTGAATGCGCCCGAAGGCGCCTGCGCCGAGCACGCCTGCACGGAGCTTCGTCATTCCACCGTCACCGATTTGGCGAGGTTGCGCGGCTGATCGACGTCGGTGCCTTTTTGCACGGCCGTTAGATAGGCCAGCAGCTGGATCGGAATCGAGTACACGAGCGGCGCGACGAAGGGATCGCAGGCGGGCGTCAGGATGATGTGCTGGGCGATGTCTGCGCAGGCCGCGGCGCCGGCGGGATCGGTGATGACGATGAGCTTGCCGCCGCGCGCGTTGACTTCCTGCATGTTGGAGAGCGTTTTCTCGAACAGAGCGTCATGCGGCGCGACGACGACGACGGGCGTATGCTCGTCGATCAGTGCGATGGGGCCGTGCTTCAGTTCGCCGGCGGCGTAGCCTTCGGCGTGGATGTAGGAAATTTCCTTCAGCTTCAGCGCGCCTTCGAGCGCAATCGGGTAGTGCACGCCGCGGCCGAGATAGAGCACGTCGCGCGCTTGCGCGAGCTCGGCGGCGATGGCTTCGATTTCGGGCTCGACCTTGAGCGCGTCGGCGATCAGGCGCGGGGTTTCCATGAGCGCATGGACGAGGCGGCCCTCTTCTTGGCTCGACAGCGTGCCCTTGGCGCGGCCAACGGCGATGGCGAGCGCTGCTAGCGCGGAAAGCTGTGCGGTGAACGCTTTCGTTGAGGCGACGCCGATCTCAGGGCCGGCGAGTGTCGGCAGGCGCGCATCGGCTTCGCGCCAGATCGTGCTCTCGGGCACGTTGACGACGGCGAGCGTCTTCAAGCCTTGCTCTTTGCAGTAGCGGAGCGCTGCCAATGTGTCGGCGGTTTCGCCCGATTGGCTGACGAAGACGGCGAAGCTCTTCTTCGCGAAAGCCGGTTTGCGATAGCGGAATTCGCTGGCGATGTCGGTCTCGACGGCGATGCCGGCATATTGTTCGAGCCAGTATTCGGCGACGCGACCGGCGTAGTGTGCTGTGCCGCAGCCGATGATGATGGCGTTGTCGGCGGCGAGATCGACGCCGTCGAGATCCGGCATCTGCACGGTCTCGTCGTTGGCGTTGACGTAGCGCGTGATGGTGCGGGCGGTGGTTTCCGACTGCTCGTAGATTTCCTTCTGCATGAAGTGGCGGTGGTTGCCCTTCTCAACGGCTGCGGCGCCGCCGGCGAAGATGTGGACTTGGCGCTCGGCGATCTGACCGGCGGCGTCCAAGACTTTGACCTTGGTGTGGGAGAGGACGGCGATGTCGCCTTCCTCCAGAAACATGACGCGCGTGGTGAACGGCGAGACCGCGATGGCGTCGGAGCCGAGATACATCTCGCCGTCGCCAATGCCGACGGCAAGGGGGCTGCCTTTGCGGGCGCCGATCAGAATGTCGTCGTCGCCGGCAAACAGCATGGCGATGCCGAACGCGCCTTCGAGGCGGCGGACGGCGGCGATGGCCGCTTGTTCGGGCGACTTGCCCTTGTCGAGTTCGGAGGAGACGAGGTGGGCGATGACTTCGCTATCGGTCTCCGAGGCGAACGTGTGGCCGGCCTTGATCAGTTCTTCGCGCAGCGGGCGGAAGTTTTCGATGATGCCGTTATGGACGATGGCGACTTTGTCGGTCGCGTGCGGGTGAGCGTTGGCGGTGGTCGGCGCGCCGTGCGTGGCCCAGCGCGTGTGGCCGATGCCGGTTGTGCCCGGGAGCGGATTGGCGGCGAGTTCGGTTTCCAGGTTCGCCAGTTTGCCGGCGGCGCGGCGGCGCTGGATCGCGCCGTTCTCCAAAGCGGCGACGCCAGCGGAATCATAGCCCCGGTATTCCAGCCGCTTCAGCGACTCCACCAGCCGGGGCGCGACGGGGGTGTTTCCCAAAATGCCAATGATGCCGCACATGCGTCTCGGACCCGCCTTCGTTAATTCTCAGGGATAAACTATACGCGCTGCGACCTTCCGGGTCGCGGATGATGTAATGCGTAGCGCTTCGTGATTTGTCCCGGCGTTCTCATGCCTGCCCGGCCATTGATTTGCATCTCAATTAGTCTTTCAACTTGCGACGGTTTTTCAGGGAGTACGGTCACCCATGACCAGGGCCTATTTCGGGACGGACGGCATCCGCGGGACAGCCAATAGCTTCCCCATGACGCCCGAAGTGGCGATGCGGGTGGGCCTGGCCGCCGGCAAGCGCTTCCGCTCGGCCGACGACCGCCGCCATCTGGTGGTGATCGGCAAGGACACCCGGCTCTCGGGCTACATGCTGGAGCCGGCGCTGACGGCGGGGTTCACGGCGGCGGGCATGGACGTGGTGCTGTTTGGGCCGCTGCCGACGCCGGCTGTCGCCATGCTGACGCGGAGCTTGCGGGCCGATCTGGGCGTTATGCTCTCGGCTTCGCACAACAAGTTCGCCGATAACGGCATTAAGCTGTTCGGGCCGGACGGCTACAAGATGTCGGACCAAGCCGAACTCGAAATCGAGCAGTTGATGGACGGCAAGCTCGATGAACACTTGGCCGCGCCCGATAAGCTCGGCCGCGCTCGGCGGATCGATGATGCCCAGGCGCGCTATGTCGAAATCGTCAAGGCGACGTTCCCGAAGAAGCTGACGCTGAAGGGTCTTCGCATCGTCATCGATGCCGCCAATGGCGCCGGCTACAAAGTGGCGCCGGTGGCGCTTTATGAATTGGGCGCCGAGGTGATCAAGCTCGGCGTCGATCCGGATGGGTTTAACATCAATCACGAAGTCGGCTCGACCGACACGCGCTCGCTGAAAGACGCTGTGCTGAAATTCCGCGCCGATATCGGCATCGCGCTCGATGGCGATGCCGACCGCGTCGTCATCGTCGATGAAAAGGGCAATACGATCGACGGCGACCAGCTGATGGCGCTGATCGCCAAGAATTGGAAAGAGCAGGGCACGCTGACTAAGGGCGGCATCGTCGCCACGGTGATGAGCAATCTCGGGCTCGAGCGTTTTCTCGATGGATTGAAGCTGAAATTAGAGCGCACCAAGGTGGGCGACCGCTACGTCGTCGAGCAGATGCGCGCTAAGGGTTATAATGTCGGCGGCGAGCAATCGGGCCATATTATTCTGAGCGATTTTTCCACCACGGGCGATGGCCTGTTGGCGGCGCTGCAAGTGCTGGCGGTGATCGTGCAATCGGGCAAGCCGGCGAGTGAGGTGTGCAAATTGTTCGAGCCAGCGCCGCAAATTCTTGAGAACGTGCGCTACGAAAAGGGCAAGCCTGATCCGATGGAAGCAGCGGCTGTGAAGGACGCGATTCGTGCGGCGGAAGCGTCATTGACCGGAACGGGGCGTTTGCTGGTTCGCAAAAGCGGGACCGAGCCGCTGGTGCGCATCATGGCCGAGGGCGATGACGAGAGACTTGTGCGCGCGGCCGTGAACGATGTGAAGGCGGCGGTCGTGGCGGCCGCGAAGGCGGCGTGATTTCGCTTTCGCCGAATCCGCGCTCGTGTTGAGATTGCCGCATGACGGCGCCGCTCTCCGAGGAAGAACACCGAAGAACCAAGTCGACTCGCCGCTGGCGGCCGGCGGGTTTCGGCTGATCGAACGCCTATTGTTGGTGCTTATAGCAGCGCTGACGCTGACCGCCGCCGGTATGGAACTCGTCCGCGTCTATGAAGCGCGGTCGGTCAGCCTCGCCGACATCCTGCTGATGTTTCTATATCTCGAAGTGATCGGCATGATCGCCGTGTTCTACCGTGGGCGCGGCTCGCCGTTCGTTTATCCGATCTTCATCGCCATCACCGCGCTCGCGCGCTTGATCGTGCTGCAGGGCAAGGACATGGCGCCGCAGAACCTTGTTTACGAAGCCGGCGCGATCCTCTTGCTCGCGGTCGCTGCTGTTGTGGTGGTGCGCGCGGGCAAAACCTGAGGGCGGAGCGGCTTCAAAGCTGCTTAACAGCGAAATTCCGCGGCCAATCCTCGTTATGACGCCGTTATGGGCGGCCGCTCTCGCGTGAAACTTGCTAGGATCACGCCATGATCCGCGACGCGCTCGATTGGCGAACTTGGTCGCCTAAGACGCGACGGCAGGCGCTTGGCCTAGCCGTGGGCCTGATGCTGCCGCTCGGCAGCGCGCTGATCGCCAACGCCTTGGACACCTATCTCGACGTGCGCGCGCCGTCGATGACCTTCCTGGTTTCGGTGCTGCTGGCGGCGATCTGGTTCGGGCGCAGAATCGCGCTGGCGACGGCCCTGTTCGCTTTCTTCATCTACAATTTCTACCTGACCGAGCCACGCAACACGTTTGGCTTCGCCGGCTGGGAAGACGTGCTGACGTTGCTGATCTTCGTCGGCACCGCTGTGTTGATCGGCGGGCTCGCCGGCAATCTGCATGACCAGCGCGCACGGGCGCAGACGCAGGTGCAGATCTTCTCCGGTTTGTTCGCGGTAAGTCGCGACATGGCTGACCAGCGCGATGAGGAGGGCGCGCTGGCGCTGCTGGAAGCGGGCGTGCGTCAGGTGGTGGCGCCGAGCGCTGTGGTGTTTGCAGTGACTGCCGACGGCGGCGTGCGCGGTCTGGAGCGCGGCCCGAGCGACATGGACTCGGTGTTGCGCGTGTTCGTGGAGAGCGGCGCGGCGACGGTGGACGTGTCGCGCGGCTGGCGCCTGCAGATGCTCCGCGTCAGCGGCGCGCCGGCGGCGGTTCTGGCTTGGCAACCTTTGGCTGGCGCCGCCAGCGCCGAGCACAACATCGCCGTGCAGCTGATGGTGGAGCTGGCTGCAAACACGTTGGAGCGGCTGCGCTATAGCAGGCGGCAAGTGGAGCTCGATGCGATCGCGGCGACCGATACGCTGCGCACGGCCTTGATGTCGTCCATGTCGCACGATTTCCGCACGCCGCTGTCGACGATCCTCACCTCCGCGTCGAGCCTGCAGACCTATGGCGATCAGTTCAATCCGGCAACACGCGCCGATTTGTTGGCGAGCATTCAGGAAGAGGCGGAGCGCTTGAACCGTTTCATCGGCAATATCCTCGATATGACGCGGCTCGATGCCGGCGCGCTAAAGCCCCGCGCTGATTGGATCGATTTGCTCGAAGTGTTCGACAATGTGAAGGAGCGCGTCGCGAAGCGCTCACCTGGGCGGTCCTTGCGGATCGTTGCGCCAGCGGCGGTGCCGGCCATCCGAGGCGATGCTCTGCTGTTGGAGCAGGCGGTGTTGAACGTGGTCGAGAACGCACTCGTGCACGCGCCGGCTGATAGCGAGATCAGGCTCGGCGCCGAATACTCCGAGCGCGCTGTGCGGCTCTGGGTCGAAGACGATGGCCCCGGCGTGCCGGCGAGTGAGCGGTCGCAGATATTCGACAAGTTTCACCGTCTCAAAGGCACGCAGAATACGCAAGGCGCTGGCCTTGGTCTCGCCATCAGCAAGGGCTTTGTTGAAGCCATGCAGGGCGGCGTGCGCGCCTTGAATGGCAGCGATGGCCGCGGCTTGCGGGTCGAGTTTGAGTTCCCGCTGCATGCGGCGTTGGAGAATAGCTGATGACTGGGCGGCTTTTGATCGTGGACGACGAACCGCAGATCGTTCGGGCTTTGCGGCCGGGCTTGCTCGCCGCGGGCTACGAGGTCGACTCGGTCGGCGACGGACGCGAGGCGCTGCAGACCATCGCCGCGGGCGCTTACGACGCCATCATCGTCGATCTCGGCCTGCCGGATATGGATGGCAAGGACGTTATCGCGCGGGCGCGCGAATGGACAGACACGCCGATCGTGGTGCTTTCGGCGCGCCACGCGGAAGAAGAAAAGATCGCCGCACTCGATCTCGGCGCCAACGACTTTGTCGCCAAGCCTTTTGGCATTGGCGAGCTGATGGCGCGTTTGCGCGCGGTCCTGCGCGTACGCGGCGCGCGCGCGGCGATGACGGATAAGATGAGCATCGGCCATCTCGATATCGATTTTTCCAACCGGCGCATGAAAGTGGCCGGCAAGGAGGTGCGCCCATCGCCGCGTGAATTGCGTTTGCTGCGCGCGTTTACGCAGCATATCGGCGCGGTGTTGACGCATAAGCAGATCGTCGCCGCGGTCTGGGGCGGCGATGAGCATGTGGAGACGCAGTTTGTACGCGTGCTCGTCGGCAATCTTCGCCAGAAAGTGGAAATAGATCCGGCACGGCCGAGCTTGATCATAACCGAGCCTGGCGTCGGCTACCGGTTCATCGATCCGAACGAAGAGTCCGCGGCGTCGTCTTAGTTATAGTCGCTGTTATGTCTTGTTCGCCGCGCGTCGCGGATGACGATCACGTTGGATTTCCGACGTGGCGAACAAAACAATCTCTCAAGCGCGACCAGACGTATGCGTGATCGGATTGCGCGGCTTTCCCGACATCTCGGGCGGCGTCGAGACCCATTGCGAGCAAATTCTGGCGCGCCTCAGCCGCATATCGCCACTGCGCTTCGTCGTGCTCGGCCGGCGCGGCTATATGGATCGCACGCACGTCGTCAACGCGCGCCTGGACGTGCGCCCGGTGGCGGCGTTGCGCAACAAGTACCTTGAAGCGCTGCCCAATGCCCTTGCGGCGCTTTTTTATGCCTGGGCCGTGTTGCGGCCGCGCGCGCTGCACATCCATGCGATTGGGCCGGCTTTGATCACGCCGCTGGCCAAATTGCTCGGCATGCGCGTCATCGTCACGCATCATGGCTGCGACTATGAGCGCGCGAAGTGGAATTGGGCCGGCAGGATGACGCTGCGTATGGGCGAATGGGCGGCGCTGCGCTTCGCCGATCGTGTGATCGCCGTGTCGCCATCGCTCGCGCGCGATCTGCGTCGCCGTTTTCGCCGTCGCGCGGGGCGCATCCGCTACGTGCCGAACGGCGCGGACGCGCATGCGGAGACAGCGCCAGCGGAGCAGGTGCTGCAACGCTTTGAGCTCGCGCCGGGCGGCTTCGTGCTGGGCGTCGGGCGGCTGGTGCCGGAAAAGCGCTTTGACGATTTGATTGACGCGTTTGAGAACAGCGGCGCGCAAGGCAAACTGGTCATCGCCGGCGCCGCCGATCATGGCGACGCCTATGCGCGGGCGCTGACCGCGCGCGCCTCGGAGCGCGTGGTGTTCACTGGTTCGCTTGATCGGCGGACATTGGAGGCGCTCTATCGCAATGCATCTCTGTTCGTGCTTCCCTCATCGCACGAAGGGTTGCCGATCGCGGCTTTGGAAGCGATCGGGGCGGGGGCGCCGGTGGTGCTGAGCGGCATCGCCGCCAATCGCGACATCGGCCTTGATGCGCACCACTACTTTAAGTGCGGCGATGTCGAAGCGCTCGCGCGAGTGTTGGCGGCGCCGAGTGCGTTGTATGCGGTTGATCGTGACGCGGTGTTGGCGCGGTTCGACTGGGATGTGATCGCGGCGCAGACGCTCGAGGTTTATACGAGTATGCTGGATCGCAGCGGCATGCTGGCGGCGGTGGAACGCATCAACGCGCCGGCTTAGGAAAGCGCCAGTTCGACGGCGCTTTCCTCTTGCACCAATTGCGCGCTGGCGAGCGTGCGGTCGAAATCGTGCAACATGCCGAGCGCGTCGTCAGCGTCCATTGAAGGCGCTGCACCCGCCGGGAAACGGAAGCCCCAGAGCGAGTACATGTGTTTAACCGCGCCGATCGCCTCGCCGAGCGACAAAAAGCGACTGGGCGCTGCGAGCAGAAAGTCGCGGAAGCTGGCGGGCTGGCCGCGCGAGAGCGCGTTGAACGCGGCTTCGTAATCGTCCATCGCTTTGCCGGTGCGCTTCAGCACTAGGCTGGTTCGCGAAAGCACGCTGCGGCGGAGCTTCTCGACTTCCATGCGCACGCCGGTGGCGCCGCCGACGACGCGGCATGCGGCCAAACTCTTGGCGAAGTTCTCGTGGCCGCCGCGCAATTCGGCCAGCGCCCATTTGTAATAGAGGAAGCCTTTCCAAGCGAACACGCCTTCGCGGTACTGGACGAGGGTCATGTTGAGCGCCGTGCGCAGCGGCTCGAGCAGGGCTGCGCCTTCGTCTAACATTAGCTTTTCGGCCAGCCGCACCGAGAGCTTTTCGACTTTGCGTCCGGATGCGCCGAAGGCGAGTGCCGTCAGCGGTTCGATCTCCTTGGCGACGAAGCGCATCATGGCGGCGACGTCGGCGTCGGAGACTTCGAAGAAGCAGCGCGCAGGCGCGCGGTCGAGCCGGTTCAATTGCTCGCGCAACAGGAACGGATCGAAAGAGGGCACTTCGTTGAGGAGGTGCAACAGCTCCATATCAACATCGAGCGCGTTGGGATCGACGCCGTCGCCGACAATGGAGCGGAAATTCTTGTCGAACTGGGTCTCACCCAGCAGCACAGAAGTGCCGCCCAAGCCGAGTTCGGTCGGCGAGAACGGGAAGATTATCTTGGTGGCGTGCTCGGTCGGGTGCTCGAACAGCGCGCGCTCGTGCGGCCGCAGCGCGTGCTTGACGATGAGCGCGCGATTGAGCGGCTCGCATTGAAAGAGCGGGCTTTGGCGGAATTCGTCGCTGTCGCCGAAGCGTTCGAAGGTCAGCGCCAGATTGAGGACGCGCGCGGTGGAGCCGCTGGCGCGGATCAGCGACAGGTCGCGGATGCCTTCGGGGTTGGCGGGACGGGGCACGTCGCCAGTTCTATGCCGCAGGCGGTACCGCTTCGTTAACGAATGGCGCTAGCGGAGCCGTTTCAGCCAAGCCGCCGTGCTTGGATCAACGCCTTCCGGCCCGGCGCCACCCTCTAGCGCCGGCAGCAGCTGCCCCGCCATTTCTTTCCCAAGCTCAACCCCGAACTGGTCGAACGGGTTGACGCCGGCGAGGACGGCTTGAGTGAAGGTGCGGTGTTCGTAGAAGGCCAAGAGCGCGCCGAGCGCTTCCGGCGTGAGCGCGTCGATGGCCATCATAGTGGAGGCGCGGTTGCCGGGGAAGGCGCGGTGCGGCTCGGCGCTTTGTTTGCCGACCATGAGCGCGCGCGCTTGCGCGAGTGCGTTGGCGTAAACTTTGGCGCGATGAGCGGGCGGGCCTTCTTGGGGGCCGGCATTGACGATGAACTCGACCGGGATTTCGCCGACGCCTTGGTGCAGCAATTGGAAGAACGAATGCTGCGCGTTGGTGCCGGCGGCGCCCCAAGTGACGGCGCAGGCTGAGCGTGCGAGTGCTTCGCCATCGCGACTGACGCGCTTGCCGTTCGATTCCATCTCAAGCTGCTGCATGTAAGCGGGCAGCAAGCGCAGGCGTTCTGCGTAGGGGATGACGGCGTAGGAGCCATGGCCGAGCGCTTCGCGGTTCCAAGCTTGGATGGCGGCGGACAGCGCGGGGAGGTTTTGTGCGAAGGGCGTGGCGCGGAAGTGCGCGTCCATCTCGGCGGCGCCGTTGAGCAGACGCTCGAAGCCGTTGGCTCGCAGCGCAATTGCGCACACGAGGCTAACGCTCGACCACAGCGAATAGCGGCCGCCGACCCAATCCCAGAACGCAAACACGTTCTCCGGCTTCACGCCCCAAGCGACGGCTTTTTCCGGCGCTGCTGTCGCGGCGGCGATGTGCGCTGGCCCCCATGCGCGCACGAATTCAGCGTTAGCCAGCGTTTCCTGCGTGGTGAAGGTTTTCGAGACGACGATCAGCAGCGTGCGTTTCGGGTCGAGGCCTTCGATTGCGTCGGCGACGTCAGCGCCATCCACGTTTGCCGCGAAGCGAATGTCCAGGCCGCGTGTACGCAATGGTTTTAGTGCATCGATGATGAGACGCGGTCCCAGGTCGGAGCCGCCGATGCCGAGATGGACGATGGCGTCGATCTCGGGGCGGATGCGCTGCGCGAATGCGGCCATGCGCGCTTGCACGTCTTTTACTTCCGCCGGCGCATCGGCGCCGCGCAACGCCCAATGCTTGGCGGCGCGGCCTTCGGTGGTGTTGACGATTTCGCCAGCGAACAGCTTGGCGCGGTAGCCGTCGAAATCGGCAGCGGCAGCGAGAGACGAGAGCGCGGCGATGGCGCCCGCGTCGATGCGTTGTTTGGAGAAATCGGCGATCAGATGCGGGGCGGTGAAGGTCAATGCTTTGGCGCGGGTGGGATCGGCGGCGAACAAATCGAGCAGTGTGCGCCCGCGCAAACGTTCCGCTTCGCGCGCGACTTGGGCGAAGGTGGTTTCTCGTGCAGCGAAAGAGGTGGCGCTCATGGGGTCAAGGCTCTAACAGGACGGCGACATGGCGACAATTCTTGTTACAGGCGGGGCCGGCTATGTGGGCTCGCATTGCTGCCTGGCGCTGAAGCGCGCGGGGCATGAGGTCGTCGTTTACGACAATCTCCACAACGGCCACGAGCGCTTCGTGAAGTGGGGACCATTCGAGCGCGGCGACATCCGTGATCGGGTGCGGCTGGCTGAGGTATTCACGCGCCACAAGCCTGAAGCGGTGCTGCATTGCGCGGCGCTCATCGAGGTCGGCGAGTCGGTCAAGTTTCCCGAGCGCTTTTACGATGCGAACGTCAACGGCGCGCTGGTTCTGCTCGATGTGATGCGCGAAGCGGGCGTGAACGCGTTCGTATTTTCCTCGACCTGCGCCACCTACGGCGATCCGCAGCGTCTGCCGATGGACGAGGCGCACCCGCAATGGCCGGTCAGCCCCTATGGCTGGACCAAATTGATGATCGAACGCGCCAGTCGCGACATGGCGGCGGCGCATGGGCTGAAGTTCGCGCACCTGCGCTATTTCAATGCGGCGGGCGCCTGCCCCGATGAAGGCATCGGCGAACGCCACGAACCGGAATCGCACGCGATCCCGTTGGCGCTGTTCACGCTGCTGGGCCGGCGCGAAGGCTTCAAGATCTTCGGCACGGATTACGATACGCGCGATGGCTCATGCCTGCGCGATTACGTGCACACGCTTGATTTAGCCGACGCCCACGTACGCGCCATCGAGCGGCTGCTCGGCGGCGGCGAGTCATTAGCGGCGAATCTGGGGACAGGCGACGGCGTCACCGTACTCGAATTGCTGGCGGCGATCGAGCGCGTCACGGGGCAAGCTGTGCCGGCTGCGCGGGCTGAGCGCAGACCTGGCGACGCGCCGGCCTTGGTGGCGGATACGGCGCTGGTGAAGCGTGAGCTGGGTTGGTCCGCAATACGCAACGTCGATCGGATCATCGCTGACGCCTGGAAATGGCACAGCGAGGTTGAGCCTAAGGTTTTTGGGTAAACTCTGAGGACCGCCGGCTTCCAGCCGGCATCTTTGCGTGCAACCAAAACTTCGCAGGCAAACTGAAACACCTCATGCCGGCTGGAAGCCGGCGGTCCTCAGAGTTTAATTAAGGCCGCCCCACGCTCACATAGTTGAAGCCCTTCGCCCGCATTTCTTCGGGGCGATAGATATTGCGGAGATCGATCACGATCGGCGTTTTCAGTGCATCTTTCATGCGGTCCAAATCCAAAGCGCGGAATTGGTCCCATTCGGTGATGATGACGACGGCGTCGGCGTTTTGAACGCAATCGTAGGGGCCGGTGGCGAAGGCGACGTCTTTCAGCATGTGCTTGGCTTCGGCCATGCCCTCGGGATCGAAGGCGCGGACCTTGGCGCCTTCGGCTTGCAGCGTCGGCACGATATCGAGCGCGGGCGCATCGCGCATGTCGTCAGTGTTTGGCTTGAAGGTGAGGCCGAGGATGGCGATGGTTTTGCCGGCGACGCTGCCGCCGACCGCTTCGATGATCTTTTGCGCCATCTTTTGTTTTCGCGCGGAGTTCACGCGCACGGTAGCCTCGATCAGTTCGATCGGCGCGTTCGAGTCGCGCGCGGTTTTCATTAGCGCCAGCGTATCTTTCGGAAAGCATGAGCCGCCATAGCCGGGGCCAGCGTTCAGGAATTTGCGGCCGATGCGGTTGTCGAGGCCGATGCCCTTGGCGACTTCCTGCACGTTGGCGCCGACGGCTTCGCAGAGATCGGCGATCTCGTTGATGAAGGTGATCTTCATGGCGAGGAAGCCGTTGGCGGCGTATTTGATCAGTTCCGAGGTGCGGCGCTCGGTGAAGACGATCGGCGTTTCGTTGAGGAAGAGCGGGCGATAGAGCGAGCGCATCACTTCGCGCGCGCGCTCGTCATCGGTGCCGACAACGACGCGATCGGGGCGTTTGAAATCGTTGATGGCAGCACCCTCGCGCAGGAATTCCGGGTTAGAGACGACGGCGAAATCGGCGCTCGGATTGGTTTTCTTGATGATGGCTTCGACTTCATCGCCAGTGCCAACCGGCACCGTCGATTTGGTGACGATGACCGTGTAGCCGCTCACGAGGCCGGCAATCTCTTCGGCGGCGGCATAGACGTAGGAGAGGTCGGCGTGGCCGTCGCCGCGGCGCGAGGGGGTGCCGACGGCGATGAAGATGGCGTCGGCGTCGCGGATAGCGGCGGTCGGATCGGTGGTGAAGAACAAGCGGCCTTGCTCGACATTGTCTTTCACCAATTCATCGAGGCCAGGCTCGAAGATCGGGATGTCGCCCTTTTGCAAGCGCGCGATCTTGCCGGCGTCCTTATCGACGCAAGTCACGGTGTGGCCGAAGTCGGCGAAGCACGCGCCGGAAACGAGGCCGACATAGCCGGTGCCGATCATGGTAACGCGCATGCTTAGATTTCCTGATTATAGGCGCCGACTTCAGCGAAGCGGGCGAGGCGTGGTTTCACTTCTTCGCGGAAGAGGGCTTTCATGTCGTCGTCGCTGGTCATGCTTTCGACCACGACGACGAGTTCGGGCTTGTTCGATGAGGCCCGCACCAGCACCCAAGCGCCGTCTTCGAGCGTAACGCGGGCGCCGTTGACGGTGTTCACGTCGCGGATGGAGCGGCCGAGGATCTTTCCGCCTTCGGCCGCGAGCTTTTGGTAATCGGCAACGACGCGTTCGACGATGCCGTATTTGGTTTCGTCATCGCAGTGCGGGCTCATGGTGAGCGAGGTGTAGCTCTTCGGCAGCGCGTTCTTGAGCTCGCTGAGCTTCTTGCCGGGATTGCGATCGAGCATGGAGAGCACGGCGGCGGCGGCGACGATGCCGTCGTCATAGCCAAGGCCCAGCGGCTCACGGAAAAAGAAGTGGCCGCTCTTTTCGAAGCCGGCCAGCGCGCCGAGTTCGGTGGTGCGGCGCTTGATGTAGGAGTGGCCGGTCTTCCAGTAATCGACCGTGGCGCGGTTGGCTTTCAGCACCGGATCGATGGCGTAAAGGCCAGTCGATTTCACATCGGCGACGAAGACGGCGTTCTTGTGTGTGGCGGAGAGATCGCGCGCCAGCATGAGGCCGACTTTATCGGCGAAAATTTCATCGCCTTGGTCATCAACGACGCCGCAGCGATCGCCGTCGCCATCGAAGCCGAGCGCTACATCGGCGCCGTGCTTGCGGACGGCGGCGGCCATGTCGTGCAGCATTTCGCTATCTTCGGGATTGGCGTTGTAGTTCGGAAAGGTCCAGTCGAGCGCCGTGTGGAGGTCGATTACTTGCGCGCCCATGCGACGGAGCGCTTCCGGCGCGAAAGCGCCCGCCGTGCCGTTGCCGCAGGCGGCGATGACCTTGAGCGGGCGCGAGAGTTTCACGCGGCTGACAATGTCGGCGATGTAGCGCTCGCGCATGCCTTCGACGAATGTGTAGCTGCCGCCGGCGCGGTCTTTGAATTTGCCGCCGAGGACGATGTCGCGCAGCGCGCCCATTTCGTCGGGGCCGAAAGTGAGCGGTTTGTTGGCGCCCATCTTCACGCCGGTCCAACCGTTCTCATTGTGCGAGGCGGTGACCATCGCAACGCAAGGAATATCGAGCGCGAACTGCGCAAAATAGGCGGTGGGCGAAAGCGCGAGGCCGATATCGTGGACCTCCATGCCCGCCTGCATGAGGCCGAGCGTCAGCGCTTGTTTGATCGAGGTCGAGTAGAAGCGGAAATCGTGGCCGACCACGATGCGTGGGGCGACGCCCATTTCGTGGAGGAGAGTGCCAAGGCCTGCGCCCAGAGCCTGCACGCCGAGCAGGTTCAGCTCCGGCGGCTTCTCGGCGCCCGGAATGCCGAACCACCAGCGCGCGTCGTATTCGCGGAAGCCCGTCGGCTTCACCAGCGGCAAGCTCTCGAACTCAACGGAATTGGCGGCGAGGCTTGCGCGCGGGGCGGGCAGCATGGGCGGGTCCAGTCAGGGTAGCCGGGGAAGCGGCGGGTTTCTCCGAAAAGACCGCGCGATGCAATCCGCTGCGCTGCCTCAGGCGTGCGGGATGATGCGAATACGCGTGATTTCGAGCCCGAAGGCGCGGTCGGCGCCATCGTTAATGGCGCGCAGGCCGATGGCGCTCACATCGCTTTGCGCCGGAACCTCGAAGCGAATGGTGCTGGGTTGGGGTTGGATGGCTTGAGAAACCCAAGTGGTCGGGCCCGAGCCCTGAAGGCTCACGGCGAACGCCTGGGAGGTGTTGATCGCGAGCGGGCTGTAGCTGACCTCGATGGTGGCGGGGTGGCCGTTGAGGCGGGCGGCGTCGGCTTCGTTGAGCAGTATGCGGACGCCGGTCTCGGTGGGCTGCGGCTGGCCCTGCTCGATCTGCACGCCAATGCGCAGCGAAAGCGGCTGGCCCCAGAAATTGCGGACCACGGTGAGGGCGTGGTTGGGGGTCGGCGCCGGGGCGTTGAAAGCCGCGCCGCGATAAACCAGCGCGTTCTCGACCATCTCCGCCGCCGCCGGGGCGGGATCGCGCGGCCAGTTCTGGGGCCGCAGGCTGATCAGGATGACGCCCACGGCGAGGACGAGCGCCAGGGGGTAGAAGATTAGGGGATGGAAGAGCCACGAACGCATGCATGGGGTGTAGCCCGGGGCCTGCGGCGGGGCAAAGGCGCTTGACGGGCGGGAGCAGGGCTGAAATCAGCGGCCCCATGTCCTTCATCGCACTTCTTCGCCACGGCCAAAGCCAGTGGAATCTCGAAAACCGCTTCACCGGCTGGGTCGATGTCGATCTGACCGCCCAGGGCGAGGCCGAAGCGCGGCGCGCTGGCGCTTTGCTGGCCGAAAGCGGCGTGCCGTTCGACAAGCTCTATACCTCGCTGCAAACGCGGGCGATCCGCACCGGCAATATGGCGCTCGAGAATGCTGGCCTCTCGTGGCTGCCAGTGTCGCGCGATTGGCGGCTGAACGAGCGCCACTACGGCGCGCTGACCGGCCTCGATAAAGCCGAGACGGCGGCGAAGCACGGCGAAGACCAGGTGCTGGTGTGGCGGCGCTCTTACGACACGCCGCCGCCGCCGCTGGAAGCGGGTGGCGAATTCGATCTCTCCAAGGATCGCCGCTATGCGGGGGTTGCTGTGCCGGCGACGGAGTCGCTGAAGCTCACCTTGGAGCGCGTGCTGCCGTATTGGAATGAGACGATCGCGCCCGATCTGCGCGCCGGCAAAAATCTCATCATCGCCGCGCACGGCAACTCGTTGCGCGCCATTATGAAACATCTCTTCGCTGTGCCGGATAGCGACATTGTCGGCGTCGAGATGCCGACCGGCAATCCGCTGCTGATTGAGCTGGATGCGAACCTGAAGCCGAAGAGCGCGCGTTATCTCGATGCGGCGCGGGCGGTGAAGCTGCCGGATTTTCCGGGGTGAGCGACGCCTCTTTGATGCAGCGCGCGCTCGCGCTTGCCGCGCCGATGATAGGGCGCACCGGTGACAACCCGGCCGTTGGCTGCGTTCTGGCGCTGGGCGACGCTATCTTCGGCGAAGGTGCGACGGCGGAGGGCGGGCGCCCGCACGCGGAAGAATTGGCCATCGCCGCGGCAGGCGGCGCAGCGCATGGGGTCACCGCATTCGTGACCCTGGAGCCTTGCGCCAAGCGCAGCGCCGGCGGCGTCGCCTGCGCCGACCGGCTGATCAAAGCAGGCGTCGCGCGCGTTGTGATCGCGACGCGCGATCCGCATCCGAATGCGGCGGGTGTCGGCGTCGAGCGTTTGCGTGCGGCGGGCATCGCGGTTGAGTTCGGCTTGATGGAAGCACAAGCGCTAGCGCAGAACGCGGCCTTCTTCGCGCGTTGGGGAGCGTGAGATGCAAACGTTGATTACAGCGCGCTGGTTTTTGATCGTGGCCGCGCTGATCTTCGGCGCGGCGTTTTTGATCCCGTTCGCTTATCCAGCGTCGCAATATTGGACGGTTCGGCCTGAGCGGCTGATGATGTTCGTGCCGCCGCTGCAATTGGCAGGCACAATCGGTATGAGCCGGCACTTCGCGGCGCGCGGCGTTGCCGTGAAACAGCTTGTGCAGGCGGGCTATGTCGCCGCGATCGCGTGGCTTGCGGCCCTGATGGGCGCGGCGGTCAGCCAAGCATCGGGGCCGGGCGGGTTAGTGTACGGGATGCTGTTGCTGTTGCCGGCTGCGGGCGTGGGCCTGCTGGCGCAAATCTTGTCTTTCATTGGCTTCCTGCGCGCCGAGCGGACTGCGCCCTAAACGCCGATCACGAAGCTCACAGTGGTTGTCGCCGAACCGCCGATATTCAGCGTTTGCACGGTGCGCGCGCCTTCGACTTGATAATCGCCCGCTTTGCCCGCGGTTTGCTTCCAGGCGTCGAGCGCCATGCGGACGCCGGTGGCGCCGACGGGGTGGCCGAGGCCGATGAGGCCGCCTGACGGATTGATCGGAAGCTTGCCGCCTATGGCGATGTCGCCCGCCTCGATCGCTTTCCAGCTTTCGCCGGGGGGGGCGAGGCCGAGATGGTCGATCGCCATGTATTCGGTGACGGCGAAGCAATCGTGCGTTTCAACGGCATCGATGGACTCGAGCGAAACGCCCGCCCGCGTGCGCGCATCTTCGATGGCGCGGCGGACTTGCGGGAAGACGTACTCAGCGCCGGCGCTGGCGCGGATTTTCTGATCGTAGCTGATCGGCGCCGAGCGATGGCCCCAGCCTTTAATGCGCGGAATGCTTTCAAGCGGGATGTTGTGTTGTTTGGCGTATTCAGCCGCACGCTTGGGCGAAGCGAGAAAGATAACCGCGCTGCCATCGGTGATCTGGCCGCAATCCATCTTGCGCGTGCGGCCGACGATGATGGGGTTGGTTTCGTCGTCCGCCGTGAAGTTTTCCGGTGAGAATGTATACTTGCGCGTTTGGGCGTTGGGATTGCGCTTGGCGTTGTCGAAATTGTTTTGGCTGATCGCCATCAGGTGGCGATAGTCGAGGCCGTAGCGTTGCTCGTATTCGTCGGCGAGATCCGAAAAGGCCTTCGGCCACGCGAAGGGCGTATCGGTGTATTCGTAGCCGGCCCACGCGGCAGCGCCAAGATGGCGCGCGGCTTGTTCACCGGAGACGTTGCGCATCTGCTCGATCCCGACGACGCAGGCGAGATCGTAGCGGCCGGCTTCAATCTCGGCGGCTGCTGCGAGTATGGCGACGCTCCCCGAGGCGCAGGCTGCTTCATGGCGTGCGGTCGGCATGCCGTTGAAGTCGGCGTGCAGCATGCCGAAGAACCCGCCCATCAAGCCCTGGCCCGCAAACAACTCGCCAGCGAAATTGCCGACATGGCCGGTTTCGATGTCGGCTGGCTGCAGGCCGACGGCGTTCAATCCGCTGCCCACGGTTTCCGCGAATGCGGTCGCCGTGTCCCAGCCTTTGCGCTGCCAGTTGTCGGCGAAATCGCTCTGCCAGCCGCCCAGAATGTAGGTCATGAGCGTTTGCCTTCGGCGAGGAACTGGCGATCGGCCCAGCATGCGTGCGTGCCGGAGCAGAGTTTGTGCGGCAATGCGATGCGCGCGACCGGGCCGGCTGCGATGTCCTTAGCATCAAGGATCACGCACTCGGATTTACCGGCGTTTTCGTCGATGACGAAGCTGACGAGATAGCCGTCGTCCTCATCCTTGGCTCCAATGCGCGGTGCGAACGGCGCCTCTGAGCCATAGCGGCCCTCGCCCAGTTGGTAGCTCTCGCTTTCGCCGGTTTCGAGGTCGTGCTTCACGAAGCCGGTAAAGAGAAACCAGCCGGGCTTTGCTGTCGTGGAATAGGCGTAGCGATATTTGCGGCCGGCGTAGCGTTGATTGATGGTGCCGAATTCGAGGATGCGCTCGTCGAGCGTTTCTTCTTTCGTCGAGCCGTCTTTCAGGTTGAAGCGCCAGCGATGTAGGCGCGAGCCGAACGTGTGCTCGTCCAGATGGCCCATCATGTGCTCGTAGCCTTGCGGCGCGTCTTTGAACTTGCCGGGCTCGGGATTGGACTGGAAGTAGCCGTCGAGCACGATCTCATCGCCGTCTTCGTAGGCGTTGGTCCAGTGCAGCACGAAGGTGGGCGCCGCCTCGAACCAGCGGATTTCGCCGGCGCCGTGACGCGGCACGATGGCGAAGCGCGATGGCAGATCGCGGTGCATGCGCACGACATGGGCGTTCAGCTTCAGCGCTTCGGGATCCCAGAACAGCGGGAAGTCGTTCAAGATGACGTAGTTTTCCGTGAACGCCATGTCGTGCGGCAAACGCGGGCCGGGCAGCGGCACCGGACGGTAGTGCGTGAGCTTGTTCGATGCGTCGACGACGCCGAAATGCATGTAGGGCGCGTGCTTCGAATAGTTGAAGAACATCAACTCGCCGGTGCGCTCGTCCACTTTCGGATGCGCGGAGACGCCGTCGAGCGGGCCCCAGTGCGCGACGCCTTCGGTTTCCAGCGTGTCGGGATCGACGACATAGGCTTCGCCGCATTGATAGAAAGTAGCGAGCGCTTTGCCGGCGTGGACGATAACGTCAGTCGACGCCGAATCTTTCAAGCTGCCGTGGGCGCCGAAGCCGGGGCGACGCGAGGGGTCGACGCGGTCCATAAGTCCGCCCCAAAGCGAGGCTTGCGCTTCCTGCTCAGCGTGAAAGCAGCGCGTGCGGATGAAGCGGTTGGAATAGTTGGCGCGGCCGTTCTTGAAATCGATCCGATGCAACATGCCGTCGCCATCGAACGGGTGATAGCGGCCGAGCGGCTGATGGATTTGATTTTCGGTGTTGCGGAGATAGACGCCGTCAATGTCGAGGGGGATCGCGCCTTCGATGACTTCAAGGTCAAGCGCATCCACCTCTTCATGCAACGGCGTCCAGGCGCCGTTGAGGTACGGGTGGTTGGACGGCTTGAGTGTTGTGATGATCGGCTTTCGGCGCGTCAGCTGCATCGGTGTTCCGCCCTGGCGTTTTGTTTCCGCGAGTGTCGGCTGAACGCGGGCGGGGCGCAACCATCAGCGTTTACCGCAGCTTCGCGATCGTCAGCCCGTCCGCCTTCGCGCGGTCCTTCACCGACTCCTCGCTGCGCGTCAGCGCCTTCGCGATGGCTTTCAGCGACATGCCTTTGCCGGCGAATTGGTGGAGCTTTTGGATTTCGTCTTGGCGCCAGGGTTGGCGATGGCGCTCGAAGCGTTCGGTCATTCCGCAGCCACGGCGGTTTGCTTGGCCAGGCGATCGAACATCACCAGGTCGCGGACCAAATCTTCCAACTGATCGAACGGCACCATGTTGGGGCCGTCGCTTGGCGCATTGTCCGGATCGGGGTGGGCTTCAAGGAAGACGGTAGCGACGCCGATGGCAACCGCCGCGCGCGCGAGGATCGGCACGAACTGGCGTTCGCCGCCGCTGGTGTCGCCGCGGCCGCCCGGCTGTTGCACCGAATGCGTGGCGTCGAACACGACCGGCGCGCCGAAGCTCTTCATGATCGGGATCGCGCGCATGTCGGAGACGAGCGTGTTGTAGCCGAAGCTGGCGCCGCGTTCGCAGGCCATGACGTTTGGGTTGCCGCTGCCGGTGATCTTGGCGATCACGTTCTTCATGTCCCATGGCGCCAGGAACTGGCCCTTCTTGACGTTGATCGGCTTGCCGGTCTCGGCGGCGGCGACGAGCAGGTCAGTCTGGCGGCAGAGGAACGCAGGTATCTGCAGCACGTCCACGACTTCGGCGACGTCATCGCATTGCTCGGGCAGGTGCACGTCGGTCAGCACCGGAATGCCGAGCTTGGCGCGGATTTCTTCGAAGATGGGTCCGGCGACCGAAAGGCCGGCGCCGCGCTTAGTGCCGAGGCTCGAGCGGTTGGCTTTGTCGAAGCTGGTTTTGTAAATGAAGCCGGCGCCGGCGCGCTTGAACACGTCGCGCAGGAACTCAGCCGTCTCCAGCGCGTGCGCGCGGCTTTCGAGTTGGCAGGGGCCGCAGATGAAGGTCAGCGGCAGGGCGTTGCCGATCTCGAGCGGCGTCGACTCCACGCGCGGGATACGGATGACGGCGGACGGGTTCATGAATTTCCTCGCTTGAGCCTCATCAGATAGGCCCGGCGGGCCTCGCACTCAACCGCGCACATGCGCCGGGGATAGGCGAAGAGAGCGCCTCTATGGCCGGCATTGGCCCTGCCAATGGAGAGAAAGTCATTTTTCTCCTGACAGCCAGCCCCCGGGCGTGCCAACAGGCCATCCATGCCAGCTTTGCCGGTCTCATTCCTGGTCTCGCGTTTCCCGAACCCGTCGGAGACGTTCATCCAGGCGCAGGTCGAGGGCTTGCTGGAGCGAGGCGCGAAGGTTGACGTTCACGCGCTGGCGGCAGGCAATGCCGACGTGCTGGGCGCGCTACGGCTCAAATGGCAGGACCGGTTGAAGGTGCACTATGCGCCGGTGCCGAAGACGTTCGGGGCGCGGCTGCTCGCGGCGCCGGCGGCGTTGGGCAAGCGCAATGCGCTGGCGACGCTCGATGCGGGCAAGTTTGGCGAGGATGCGTCGTCGCTCAGATTGCTGATCGCCGCCGCGCGCTGGCCGCAGGAGCCGCCGGAGCGGCGCGTGTGGCTGGCGCACTATGGGCGCTGGGGGCGGTTTGCGTGCGCGCTGCGTGATTTAGGGTTGACCAAGGGACCGATCACCACCGTGTTTCACGGCAAGGATATGTCGGCCTATTTGAAGAAATATCCCGACGCCTACACATCGCTATTTAGGCGCGGCGATCTCTTCCTGCCGATCAGCGATCTGTGGCGCGACAAGCTTATTTCGCTCGGCGCGCCAGAGGCGCGGACGATGGTGCATCGCATGGGCGTCGATGCCGCGCGCTTCACTATGATCCCCCGCACGCTCGGCGAAGGCGAGCCGGTCAAGTTCATCGGCGTTGGCCGCATGGTGGAGAAAAAGGGCTTCGACGATGCGATCCGCGCATTTGCGTCGCTCCGCCGCGAACATGAGTTTCCGAACGCGACGCTGACTTTGATCGGCGACGGCGAGTTGCGCGACTATCTCAAGAACTTCGCCATCAGCCTCAATCTCGGCGGCGTGGTGAAATTCACCGGGCTGTTGCCGCATGCCGAGGTCGCGCGCGAGCTAGCGCAAGCCCACGTCTTCGTGCTGCCCAGCAAGACGGCGGCGAGCGGCGATATGGAGGGCATTCCGGTCGCGCTGATGGAGGCGATGGCGCAAGGGCTGCCCGTTTTGGCGACGCGCCATTCGGGGACGCCGGAGCTGGTCGAACACGATGTTTCGGGGCTGATCTGTAACGAAGGCGATTGGCGGGCGCTCTCGGCCAACATGAAAGCCATCGCCACGGCGCCGGACCGCTGGGCGGCGATGGGCCAAGCGGGCGCCTCGCGCGTAAGAGGCGAGTTCGAGCTCAAACGCTGGAACGACAAATTGTTCGAACGGCTGAGCGGCCTTTACGCCATATGATGGCGCCGGATGCCGCTTTGGTGCGTTAGCGGCAAAAGGTGAGTTCTCATGTTTAAGCAGGCTTCCCCGCCGAAACCCGTTCTGCGCTCAATCGCCGTCGTGCTCGCCGCGATCGTGGCGATTGCCATGCCGTCGCTGATCTACGCGACTGACTTTGGCCTGAGCGCCGCGGAGTTTGCCAGCGATGGCAATTCCACACTTCGCGCCGAAGGCTACGCGTTCTCGATCTGGGGGCTAATTTATACAGCGCTCAGCGCGTACGCGATTTATCAGATTCTGCCGGCGACGGCGAACGGACGCTGGCTCGATCGGCTGGCTTGGCCGTCGGTTGTGTCGATGACGGGGTGCGGGCTTTGGCTGTTTGCATCGGCGATTGATGCGAAGGCGGCGACGGTTGCGATCATTGCGATCTCGGCGGGGGCGCTCGTGGTTGCGTTCTGGCGCGCGGGCGACGTCGGCCATGCGTCGCTGCGGCAGGCGATCTTTATTCTGTGGCCGCTCGGCCTGCTTGCTGGATGGCTGACGATTGCGACCGCGATCAACCTGCTCACAGTGCTCACCGCCTGGGAGGTGATCACGCCGGACACCGCGCCGATCTGGGCGGGCGCCGGTATCGCCGCCGTGGTGTTGATCGGACTGGCGGTGACCAATCGCACGCGGCTCTTGGCTTATCCGTTGCCGATCGCGTGGGGTCTGGCGGCGGTTTATGTCGCCGAGCAAAGCGACAAACCTCAAATCGCGATGGTCGCCGCTGCCGGCAGCGCGCTGCTTCTGGCGTTTGCGCTTTTCCGGGTGCTGCGTGGACGCACGCAGGCGGTTGCGCCTTCGTGACAAGGGTCGCGCCGCGTGCGAAACGGCGCACATGAGTTCAGACCTGATCAAGCCGGACGCCGCCATCGCTGTGGGGCAGGAGACGATCCGCGCCGAGGCGCGAGCGTTGGAGCAATTGGCGGCGGCGTTGGCCGGGCCGTTGCGCGAGCCGTTCGTGCTGGCGACGCAATTGCTGGCCGGCGCCAAGGGGCGGGTGATCGTCACCGGCATGGGCAAATCGGGCCACATCGCGCGCAAGATCGCTGCGACCTTGGCCTCGACCGGCACGCCTGCTTATTTCGTCCACCCCGCTGAGGCCAGCCACGGCGATCTCGGCATGATCACCGAGCAGGATTGCGTGCTCGCCATCTCGCGCTCGGGCGAGACGGGGGAGCTATCGGACCTCATCTATCACTGCCATCGCTTAGACATTCCGCTGATCGGGATGACGTTCAAAACCGAGTCGACGTTGGCGAAAGCCTCGAACGCGCCTTTGGTGATGCCCGATTGCGGCGAAGCCAGCGAAGCGGCGCCCGCGCCGACGACGTCGACGACGATGTGCTTGGCTTTGGGCGATGCGCTCGCCGTGGCGCTGCTCGATGCGCGCGGTTTCACGGCTGCGCATTTCGGCGCGATCCATCCGGGCGGCAAGCTCGGCGCGGCGCTGAAGAAGGTACGCGATCTGATGCGTGTCGGCGAAGAAGATCCGCTGATCCCGCCGGAGACGAGCATTCCCGAAACGCTGAAGGCGATTTCGCGGGTCGGCATCGGCGCAGCGGGTGTCGTGGAAAACGGCAAGCTGATCGGCATCGTCACCGACGGTGATCTCCGCCGCAAGCTGACGCGCGAGATGTTCGACAAAACCGCGCGCGAGATCATGACTGCCAACCCGCTCACCATCTCGCCCGAAGCGCCGATCGCCGACGCCGTGCAAATGATGAACGCCAAGCGGATTACGATCCTGTTCGCCGTGAACGACGCCGGCGTGCCGGTTGGCGTAGTGCATATGCACGATCTGCTGTCGGCTGGCGTGCGGTAGAAATTTGGGTGGGGACGAGCGGTGATGAGATCAGTTGCGAAGATCGTGATGGCGTCCGCTGTGTTGCTGACGCTCCCGGCGAGCGCGCAAACGGCGCCTGGTTTCTCCACTCAGGTTGACGCCGCCATTGGCCAAGTGCTGCCGCGCATGATCGCGTGGCGGCGCGACTTCCATGAGCATCCAGAGCTTTCGTACGAAGAAGTGCGCACGGCCGGCGTCGTCGCGCGGCATCTGCGTGGGCTTGGGCTTGAGGTGCGTACTGGCATCGCGCAGACGGGCGTTGTCGGCGTTCTGCGCGGCGCGCGGCCGGGGCCAGTGATTGCGCTGCGCGCCGATATGGACGCGCTGCCGGTGACAGAGGAGGGCGATCTGCCGTTCCGCTCGCGGGCGCGCGGGCGATATAACGGTCAGGACGTCGGCATCATGCACGCCTGCGGACACGACACGCACGTCGCCATCCTGATGGCGGCGGCGCAAGTGCTGGCGTCGCGGCGTAGCGAAATGGCCGGCACGGTGATCTTCGTGTTTCAGCCGTCCGAAGAGGGTGCGCCTCCCGGCGGGATCGGCGGCGCACGGCGCATGCTCGCGGAAGGCCTGTTCGCCGATCTCCGGCCGGAAGCGATGTTCGGCTTGCATGCCTGGCCGGGGCCGAGCGGCACGGTGACGATGATCCCCGGCCCGTTCATGGCCGGCTCCGATCGCTTGGACATCACCGTCACCGGCAGCCAAACCCATGGCGCCCAGCCGCATGCGGGCATCGACCCGATCGTGGTCTCGGCGCAGATCATCAACGCGCTGCAAACCGTGCCATCGCGCCAGATGGATGCGGTGCGCTCGCCGGTGATCGTCACCATCGGCATGATCCAGGGCGGCGTGCGCTACAATATCATCCCACAAACGGTCGAGATGCAGGGCACGATCCGCTACCTCAATCCGGACACGCGCGAGGACCTTCACATGCGCATCCGACGCACCGTGACGGAGGTCGCCGCGGCTTCGGGCGCAACGGCGGACGTCACCATCACTGAGAACGCGATCCCGGTGGTCAACCCGCCGGATCTGATGGCGCGGGCGCGCGGCGCTGCTGTGCGTGCGCTCGGCGAGGGCGCGGTGCTCAGCGGTCAGCCGGTGATGCCGGCCGAAGATTTCGCGTACTTTCAGCAGCAAGTGCCGGGCGCGTTTTTCTTCTACGGCGTCAATCCACCCGGCGTGAGCCAGGCCGAGGCCGCGCCTAATCATAACCCGCGCTTCTTCGTGCATGAGCCGGCGATGGAGACGGGCTTGCGTGCGATGGTGGCCGTGGCGCTCGACTATGTGGGGCCGTCACAATCGGCGCCGTAACCGTGCTTTTTCTTGACTTGCATAGCTCCGGGAGGCCCTATGCGGCTCGGACTAGACCGGTCACGACGTTCCCGCGCCTCTCTTAGCGACGGCTTTCGTTCTACCAAGCAGTCCACCGTGAGCCGCTCTTGGCGCGCGGCAATTCTTGAGGAGTGCGCCCATGGCTACGGGTGTCGTGAAATGGTTCAACATGGCCAAGGGCTTCGGCTTCATCGCGCCGGATGAAGGCGGCCAGGACGTGTTCGTGCATGTGAGCGCTGTCGAGCGTTCGGGCCTTACTGGCCTGCGTGAAGGCCAAGCGGTGAGCTTCGACGTGGAAAACGATCCGCGCAAGAACAAGCCGTCGGCGGTGAACATCAAGCCGGTCTGACGATCGGTCGAGCGCTACTGGATCGCCGTGCGGCATCGCGCGGCGATCTTTCATATGGGGCGTCATTCCGGGGCAATGCGCAGCATTGAGCCCGGAACCGAGGAGCTGATGATGCGCTGGCGGCCCCTGGGTTCCGGGTTCGCGCTAGGCGCGCCCCGGAATGACGCGTAGGACCTCGCTTCAGTGATCAAAAACATCTCAACAGATCGAGAACAACAATGACTGCACCGTTTCGTCTCTATGGCGCGGAGCTTTCGCCCTATTCGGTGAAGGTCCGCTCTTATCTGCGCTTCAAGGGCGTTGAGTTCGAATGGCTGACGCGCACGGCTGCGCGCCAGGACGAATTCGCCCGCTACGCCAAGCAGCCGCTGGTGCCGGTGCTGGTCGATGCCGACGACAACGCGATGCAGGATTCAACGCCGATGCTGGAGCAGCTCGAGCGCGAATTCGCCGAGCCGAGCGCGACGCCCAGCGATCCCGCCTTGGCCTTCATCGCCGCACTGCTGGAAGACTATGCCGATGAGTGGCTCAACAAGGCGATGTTCCACTATCGCTGGAGCTACCCGGAAGATCAGGACAGCGCCGCGCGCCGCATCGTCGAGATGATCTTCGAAGGCGCCGAGGCGCCGGAAGGCATCGAAGCGTCAGTAAAGACGCGCATGATCGGGCGCTTGCATCATGTCGGCTCGTCGCCGGAATCGGCGCCGGTGATCGAAGGCTCGTTCAACGCGGCGTTGGCGTCGGTCGAGCGGCTGCTCGGCTCGCGGCAATACTTGTTGGGCGGCCGGCCGAGCTTTGCGGATTTCGGCTTGGCCTGCCAGTTCGCGCAATTGCTCTCCGACCCGACGCCGGGCGCCATTCTGCGCGCGCAGGCGCCCAACATCGTGCGCTGGGTCGAGCGCATGGAGAACCCGACCGTCGAAGGCGAGTTCGTGCCGCTGGCGGAAGTGCGCGACCAGCTCACCGACCTGCTGCGCGGCGAAATCGCCGGCGCTTATCTCGCTTGGGCCGCCGCCAATGCGCAGGCGGTGGCGGACGATGCGCGCGGCGTCAGCATCGAGATCGCCGGCACGACATTCTACCAAAAGCCGCAACGCTACGCCGCCAAGGCGCTGGCGGAGCTCAAGCGCAAGCGCGCGGCGGTGGACGATGACGCGCTCTCAGCGCTGCTCGGCGAAACCGGCTGCGATGCCTATCTGCTCGCCGCGGCCACCATCGCGTCGCCAGAAATGGCGCCGGATGACGGCGGCGATGTCGGCGATGATGAAGACGGCGACGACGGCGAAGATTAGGCCTCGCAGGCAGCTTTGAAGTCATACCCCACCTGTCCCGCGCAATCGGGCCAGGCTTCGGTTTCGCGCCAGTATCGCGCGAGGCCCAGGCGCGCGCAGAGTTTGGCGAAGTCCGGGTTCATGCGCAGCTGGATGGTCTGATCGATGAACAGCAGCGCGGTTTCGTAGCCTATGTGCGGCCGCGTGGTTTCGAGCGCGCCGTGGCGCCAGGCATCGACGTTATCGAGCGCCTCTTCGAAGATCGCGAGCGCCGGGCCGGTGAAGCCGAGAACGGAGAGCGCGGTCGCGAGATCGAGAGCTGCGGCGGGCTCGGCTTCGGCTATGGCGGCGAAATCTTCGCCGAGCTTCATGAACGCCTCCGGCGAGGGCGCCATCATCAGCTGCTGCATGCGCTCGCCGGCTTTGTATGACGCAGACTCGCGCAAGCCGGGGATGAGACGCGCGCCATCCGCGCGTAGTGCTTCGGCGGTGGCGAAGTCGGCGTCGAGTGCAGCGGTGTTCAAGCGCATGAACCAGACGAAGACGTTGTCGGGATAGCGCTTGGCGGCGTCGTTGAGAATGGCGCGGCCTTCGGATTTGTCGCGCTTGGACCAGACATTGTAGCCGTGAAATGCCGCAAGCATCGGATCGAGCGGATCGAGCGCAAACGCCTCCGCTTGCCGCGCATAGCCGGCTTCAACGCGGCCGACAGAGATCAGGAACTGGCCGTGCCGGAACAGCAGCAGCGGGTTGTTGGGGTCGACGCTGAGCGCCTTTTCGATCAGCGCCTCGCGCTCGCGCCAGCGGCCGAAGAACTCGCCTTCGAGTGCGGCCAGCACGGCATAGGCTTCGCCCATGCTGGGATCGGCGCCGAGCGCGCGTTCGGCGGCTTCGCGCGCGTCCTCGACGTGGCGGGCGCGATCCGAGCGCGACAGGCGTAGGACTTCGAGTTTGGCGGTGGCGAGTGCGGCCCAGGCGCGGGCGAAATCCGGGGCTTCGCGGACGATGCGGTCGAGTGCTGCGGCGGCGGACTGGATGCAGACGATGGCGCCTGTTCGCATCAATTGGCGCGCTTCGAAATAGGCGTCGGAAAGTGCTGCGGTGAGCTTGGGCGGCGTCGGCCGGCGCGCTTCGCCGAGGGCGACAGCCAGCGCCTTGGCGACTTCCGTCGCGATCTCTTCTTGCAGCGAAAGCGCATCATCGAGCGGGCGGTCGTAGCGGTCGGACCAGAGCACGACGCCGCTTTCGGCGTCGGCCAAGTGTGCTGCGACGCGGACGCTCTCTTCGGTGCGGCGCACGGAGCCGTCAAGCACGTGGGTGGCGTGGAGCGCTTTGGCGGCCTTGGCTTTGTCACGGCCGCGAAAGGCGAAGCTCGATGTCGCGCCCAGTACTTTGACGCCGCGCAGGCGCGAGACGGCGTAGAGAATTTCTTCCGAGAGGCCGTCGGCGAAATTGCGCGTGGCGCGGTCGCGCGCGGGCGTGTCGAAAGCAAGCACGGCGAGGATGGGTGCGGCGAGCGCGGGGCGCTCAGCGGCGCCGGCGTCGAAGCCATAGATACGCGTGGTTTCGCGCATCTTGGAAAGCCGGATGCGGCCGCGCGCGGTGAGGCGGGCGGCGAGTTCGGGCGAGACGCTGTCGCGCACCAGCTGCGAGACGATGATGCCGCCGGCATTGGCTTGCGCTTGCAGGCGTGCGGCGACGTTGACGCCGTGGCCGAGCAGATCGCCATCGTCCGCCGCCGTCACTTCGCCGAGATGGACGCCTAGCCGGAAGCTCACCTCCGCTTGCGCTTCGCAAAGCGCGATGGCGGCGGCGAGCGCATCGCTGGGGCTGGCGAATTCGAGCATGACGCCGTCACCGGCTGTGTTGAAGATGCGCCCGCCATGGCGCGCGCAGGCATCGCGCGCGTGATCGCGCAGCCGCGCGACATGCGTCACAGCCAACGCCGCATCGTGCTCCGACAATGCTGAATAACCAGCAATGTCAGCCGATACGATCGCAACAAGCCTGCGTGTCTGGGGAAGCTCAGGCATTGGATAAATGTCTAGCATGCCGGCCCACGAAGCGCATGGTTGCGGCGCGATTGGGGCGACGTGAGCGGTGATCAATCGCTTGTGAGCCGTGTACGTTACAGTCATGTGAGTTTCGGCTATGGTCCCGCGACTTTCGGGACGGGGGCAAGCGTGGGCGAAACCAGGGACGATAAAGGACTGCACGCGCTATCCGAGGATACGCTTGGCTTCGGCGTGGCCGAGTTGAAGACGGCGCGAGATGTTCTGATTAAGCCGAGCCACGCGCTCGAAGCGTGGATGACCGGCGGCCCGACCGGCGGCGGACAATACGCGCGGCCGTTGCGCTTGTATCTCGTGCTGAACGCTGTGCTGATGCTGATCCTCTTCTTGCGCGGCGGCGCGGAAACTTGGCTCAGCGGCGTGCCGCCGGAGTTCATGAACGATTTGCTTGAGCGGTCCGGAAAATCGCGAGACGCGTTTCTAGCTGACGCCGATGCGTGGATGACGCTCGTCATGGTGCCGATCCTTTCAGCGTGCTACGCACTGATAGCGGCGCCGCTTTTGCGGTGGTGGGATCCCGAGGACCTCGGCGCGCGGCGTGGGTTCCGCGCCGCCTTCGGATGGCTATGCACCTGGACCGTGCCGATGATGCCGTTGTCCTGGTGGGCCTACAGCGGCGGCGCCGCAGCGTCTTGGATTGCGCTTGCGATTTTCATACTGGCCATTGTCGCGTTCATGCGCATGGGGGCCGGGCGTTGGTATCAGTCGCCGGCGGGCGGTTTTCTTAAAGGCTTTGCGCTCGCTGTGGCGATGCAGGTCGCCGGCGTGATCGGGACAGTCCCCATCTTGATCATTGGGTTGTTGGCGGGCGTGTACGGCGCTTAGTCCCGAAGCCCTTTATGCCAATCCCTAAAACGAAAAAGCGCGCGTCCTGGTTAGGGGACGCGCGCTGAAGGCATGCGGGGGGAGAAAGCGGGCCTGCCGCGCG